>Ga0308170_10000129_pt1 | contig 139657 bp, 93 predicted proteins | sample PhyBR2_2_FD_202136 | JGI IMG/M metagenome (GOLD analysis project Ga0308170, IMG submission 202136) | Phyllosphere microbial communities from UC Gill Tract Community Farm, Albany, California, United States - DLSLSB.R2 | ecosystem: Host-associated > Plants > Phyllosphere > Unclassified | place... | reverse complement strand
TTTCATAATTCTGTGCTTTAATAACAATACAAATGTAAAGTGAATTTGTTCGTTCTGCTAATTTATTTGCAATATGAAATTAGTCTAAATTGCTGATAATTAGTTATTTGTAATCAGTTTAAATAAGATGGAAGAATGTAATGTGGAAGATGGAAAATGGAAGGATAACGCGAAACGGATACTGGTTGAGGATCAGGAGGTAATGGGGCAGTTTGCAGTTGGCAATTTGCAGTTAGCAGTTAGCAGTTGAAAGTTGGTAGTTGGTAGTTGGCAGTTAACAGTTGGCAGTTTGCAATAACCAATATGCAATAATCAATGTTCAATGGATTAACTCTGAGTTTGGAGTTGTCAGTTGGGTGTTTGGAGTTGGATTAACGCTAATGGGGTTCTGTACGAGTTGTGTGGTACTAATGAACTAGTGGCTAATGAACCAATGAACTTTCAGTACCAATGAACTAATAAACCAACCTGTAAAGGCAGTCGTTTATCAGATGGTTTAATTTGAACATGGTGAAAGTACCTTGTAATAAATCTTTCAGTGCAATAATTTCTAAAGCATTTAGCAGATAAATGTGCTCGCAGCCATTAAAGGTAACCAGTTCGAAATCGGCTTTGTGGGTATTTAAAAGGAGTGCTTCGATATCGATATCTTCTACAACCTTTTTTAATTTTTGAAGCGACAGGCAATTGTAACGGGCAAACTTGCCACCAAAATCAACATAAAAGCAATTTAACTTATCTGATTGATAAATTGAACCCTGAGTATTTGAGAATACGTTAACCAGTTGGTTAATATCGATACACGCTTTTTCCATCGGTTACAAAAGTTGTGATTATTTAGATTAAATACAAATAAAATTGTAAATAAATTTTGGGAAGCGTTAAGCGGGTGGCGTTTGGAGGAAGGAAGGAAGGAAGGAAGGAAGGAAGGAAGGAAGGAAGGAAGGAAGGAAGGAAGGAAGGAAGGAATCTTGATATGAGCACTTTCTGTGGTCGTCATTTCGAGCGGAGCGCAGCGCAGTCGAGAAATCTATTGAGCGTGTTTTTTGAAGCCGCGTTCCGCTGCAATCTCTGCGATAGCTAGCCAAACGAGGTGAGGGTGGTTCTACACGGCCCTGTTTAAAGACTAAACTAATGGTCTGCTTTAACGCCAAACACCATGTGCTGATACTTCCCACCCATAAACTCCTTTTCGTTTTGAATAGTAAAGCCCAGGTGCTGGTAAAGCTTTAAAGCACGCCCGTTATGCTGCTCTACCAAAAGCCCGATGTTTTGATGTCCTAATTGCTGCCCCCAGGCAATGCCTGCTTTAACCAATAGTTTGCCTATGCCTTTACCTTGTGTATCGGGGTTTACGCTAATACTGTCGAGATAAAACTCTCCTCTTTGGGTTTCGGTATTCAGGTTGTTATCATCAGTATGCGTTTGATTTAAAAAAGTCAAAAAGGTTTTTCGCAGTTCAGGTAATTTTCCGCCATCATAAGCGGTTACCGAGCCCAGCACTTTGCCTGCTTCTTCAAACACCAAAGTATTAGCGTAGCTGTATTGATTGCCCGGCAGCTGAAAGAGGTCTTCGAAAATGCGATTAACGGCGGCTTCGTTTTGGCTATGCGTTAATTTATAGGCCAGCTCGCCCATGGCCTGAAGCAATAAGGGAACAACTTGTGTTGCATCTTCGGGTTTGGCGGGCCTGATCATTAAATATCGCTTAAGTTAAAAGTATCGGCCACACGGATGCCTTTTTCTGTGCGTTGCAAGGTACAGCATTCGTTAACCGGATCGTGCTCCAGGTAAAGGATATAATTGTTTTCTACGGCTTCTTCTAAAAAGGCTTGCTTTTCGGTTAGTGTTTTTAATGGAAACATATCGTAGGCCATTACGTAGGGCAGGGGCAGGTGACCAACTGATGGTAATAAATCGGCCATATACACGATGGTTTTGCCTTTATAGTTAATTTTTGGTAGCATCATCGCATCGGTATGGCCATAGGCAAAACTAATACTGATGTCTTTTTGCCAGGCTATATTCTCCTGCTCGGCCACAAATTTAAGCTGGCCACTTTCTTGTATGGGTAAAATGTTCTCTTTTAAAAAAGAAGCTTTTTCCCTGGCGTTAGGTTCTACCGCCCATTGCCAGTGTTTTTCGTTGCTCCAATAAGTGGCATTGCTAAAAGCAGGTTTCAGCTGCTCTCCATCCCTTACCACAGCTCCCCCCACATGGTCGAAATGAAGGTGTGTTAAAAAAACATCGGTAATATCGGCTGTGCTGAATCCCAATTGTGCCAGCGATTTTTCCATGCTATCATCGCCATGCAGGTAATAATGACTGAAGAATTTTTCATCCTGCTTGTTCCCAATTCCGGTATCGACTAAAATGAGCTGATTACCTTCTTCAATTAATAAACAGCGCATGGCCCAGGTACAAAGGTTATTGGCATCGGCCGGATTGGTTTTTTGCCAGATTACTTTGGGAACCACGCCAAACATAGCGCCGCCATCGAGTTTAAAAAAGCCTGTGTTTATGGTGTGGAGTTTCATGTTTCGGTATCAAGTTTTAGTTTAGTAGCAAGTATTTAGTATCAAGTATTTAGTATCAAGTATCAGGTATCAAGTATCAGGTATCGAGCGTTGGGATTGGTTAAAAATAAGAAAACCCTTTAGGATTAACTAAAGGGTTTTTGAAAATTACTATTTTAGTTTTAGAAGATCAGACTCCTGACTTCGGACTGAAGACTTCTGACTACCTAAAGGTGGATTACCTCTCCGTATGCATCAGCGGCAGCTTCCATAATGGCTTCGCTCATGGTAGGGTGCGGGTGCACCGATTTAATCATTTCGTGTCCGGTTGTTTCTAATTTACGGGCCACTACAATTTCGGCAATCATTTCGGTAACGTTGGCACCAATCATGTGCGCACCTAACAATTCGCCGTATTTGGCATCGAAAATCAGTTTAATGAAACCATCTTTAGCACCGGCAGCACTTGCTTTACCTGAAGCTGAGAATGGGAATTTACCGATTTTTAATTCGTAACCTGCTGCCTTAGCTGCTTTTTCGGTATAACCTACTGATGCAATTTCTGGTGTGCAATAGGTACATCCCGGAATGTTGTTGTAATCTAAAGGCTCAGCATGCTGACCGGCAATTTTCTCTACACAGATAATACCTTCAGCAGAAGCCACGTGAGCAAGCGCTTGTCCGCCAACTACATCGCCAATTGCATAATAACCTTTTACCGAAGTGTTGTAGAACTCATCAGTAACGATTTTACCTTTCTCGGTTTTGATACCCACTTCTTCTAAACCAATGTTTTCGATGTTGGCTACAATACCTGCAGCAGAAAGTACGATATCGGCTTCGATGGTTTGCATACCTGAAGCAGTTTTAACCGAAACTTTGCAACCTGCACCGCTGGTATCAACAGCTTCAACGCTTGCCGAAGTCATAACATCGATACCGGTTTTCTTTAAGCTGCGTAACAATTGTTTAGAAACGTCTTCGTCTTCAACCGGCACTACGTTTTCCATAAATTCTACAATGGTTACTTTGGTGCCCATAGTAGCGTAGAAATAAGCAAACTCAACACCAATAGCGCCCGAGCCTACTACAACCATGCTTTTTGGTAACTCAGGAAGTACCATGGCCTGGCGGTAACCGATAATTTTTTTGCCATCTTGTTTCAGGTTAGGCAATTCTCTCGAGCGTGCACCTGTAGCAATGATGATATTTTTAGCTGTAAGTTCTTTTTGCGAACCATCAGCACCTTTAACTTCTAATTTGTTGCCTGGTTTAACTTTACCAGTACCCATAATTACGTCAATTTTATTTTTTTTCATTAAAAATTGAACGCCTTTACTCATGCCATCAGCAACTCCGCGACTGCGTTTTACCACGGCAGCAAAATCGGCTGTTGCACCAGCTGTTGTAATGCCGTAATCGGCAGCATGGTTAATATATTCGAAAACCTGAGCACTTTTTAAAAGCGCTTTAGTAGGGATACAGCCCCAGTTTAAACAAATACCGCCTAATGATTCGCGCTCAACAATTGCAACTTTTAGTCCCAGTTGTGAAGCTCTGATCGCAGCTACGTAACCACCTGGGCCGCTGCCTAAAACAATAACGTCGTAATTCATCTGTTTTTTTTAGTTTATTTTTAATCTGTTAGCTTGGAGCTTACCACAATTATGGCCGGTTCGAATCTATTTAAACAGATTTGTTTTTAAATCGCCTTATTGCTGTAAGCTTTGGGTAAAGGAGTCTCTGCGTTTACAGATTCATCTCGTGTTGGTAGTTGCCTACTTTCACCTTACAAAGAAGTTAAGGAAGTTAATCCTGTAACAATCGCTCAAAACTAAAAAAAAAATGTCAATTGGCTAGACCAATGTTGAGATAGCAGTTAAAATTTACAATGGCTGAATATTACGCCTTTAGATTTAACATGGTGTTTGGTGTGCTTTCGTATTTGTAGATAGGCAAATCTGTTGCGTACCGGCTAAGCCTAACTGTCTTATTTTTAGGGGTATATTTCTGGTGAAAACTCATTTTTTGCAGAATATCATTGTTGGAGCATATTTTCTGCCTAAATACTAACCAATTATAGCTTTTGTTATTAAAAATTTAGTTTGCTAGTCAAACGATTGATAAAGTGAAAGTTGTTGCTTAGGATGTATTTGTTAAATGTTGAAAAATTATGACCAACTTAACCATAATTTAACATTGGATGTTAAAATGTGTTAAATTTTATTGGGTACATTTGCGGCATTAATTATCCTTTAGATTATTATTCAACAACAAAAAAAACATTTAAAAAAAGAAAGTATGAAGAAATCTTTACTTTTAAGATTAGTACTGGTTATTGTTGCTTTTGTAGGTATCACTTTTGGTGCAGATGCACAGGTAACTACATCGTCGATAACAGGAACTATTAAAGACGCCAAAGGCGCCTTACCTGGTGCAAGTGTAAAAGCTACGCATACACCATCAGGAAGTGTTTACACAGCTTCTACCAACAATGATGGACGTTACACAATTGCTAATGCCCGTGTTGGTGGTCCTTACACTATTGAAATTTCTTTTGTTGGTTATAAACCAGAGAAATTAACAGATGTTTACCTGAAATTAGGTGATGCTTCTGTATTAAATATTGTCTTAAATGATAATTCTCAAGTACTAAGCGACGTTGTAGTAAGAGGTACTGCTTCAGCCAGTAAATCAAAAACTGGTATGGCGACTGCAATTTCTAGAAAACAAATTGAAGAATTGCCTGCAATTTCAAGAAGCATAACAGATTTAACGAGATTAACTCCACAATCGAGTTCTGCTGGTAATGGATTTTCTTTCGCTGGCAGAAATGCACTATTTAATTCATTAACGCTTGATGGTGCTCAAATGAATAATGTTTTTGGCCTTTCATCTTTACCTGGAGGACAAACAAATGCTCAACCGTTTACACTTGATGCATTAGAAGAATTGCAAATAAACTTAGCTCCTTACGATGTTAAGCAAAGTGGCTTTACCGGAGCTGGAGTTAATGCAGTGACTAAATCAGGAACTAACAAATATTCGGGATCAATTTACAGCTATTATAAGAATCAAAATCTTCAAGGGTATAAAGTGGGTGAGACCCAATTACCAAAAGGTAGTGGCGATGCCTTTTCTAATAAGCAATTGGGATTTAGATTAGGTGGGCCAATAGTAAAAAATAAACTATTCTTTTTTGTAAATGGTGAAATCAGTAGAAGAACAGCGCCATTTTCTACTCTTCAAGTAAATAGAGGGACAACAGGGGCTAATATTTCGAGGGTAACATATAATGATATGTTAACTGTTAAAAACTTAGTTCAATCTAGATTTGGATACGATGCTGGTGATATTGATGGGTATAGTAATTTAACAGAGGCTAATAACCTTACTGCAAGAATTGATTGGAACATTAGTAATTCTCAACGATTGACAGTTAGATATAACTATTTAAATTCTTTTGATGATAAAGCTCCTAGCACTTCTGGGTCTAGGAACGGTCGTGGACCAAGCCCTCAATCAATGATTTTTTCAAATCTTAGATATAAACAATATAATAATTTAAATTCAGTAACAGCTGAATTGAATTCTAGATTTGGTAATAAATTTGCCAATAATTTGCAGTTAATTTATTCCGGATTTAGAGATTATAGAGAGCAAAGCGGGGGCGCTTTTCCTTTAGTGGATATAGAAGATGGAAATGGAAATAACTATATTTCATTAGGTTCTGAGCCATTTAGTGGTTTAAATAGATTAAATCAAGATATTTATACTTTAAATGAGAATTTTAACATATTTGCCGGAAATCACACAATTACTTTAGGAGGTACAGTAGGTTATCAAAAATTTGCTAATGCTTTCGCGCAGTTCTATAGCGGTCAATTCAGGTATAAAAGCTTAAGTGATTTTGTAGCAGCGGCAAATGGAAACAATTCAATTGTTCCATTGCAATATCAACTTACCTATTCTGCTGATGCATCAAATCCTCAGCCGTATGCTATATTTAGCCAAATGCCAGTTGCTTTCTATGCTCAGGATGAATGGTACATTAAGCCTAATTTTAAACTATCATATGGCTTAAGATTAGATGTTCCTATCTATACAGCAGATATTCAATCCAATCCCCGCGTTACCGATGCATCTTTTAGAGATGGTGAAAAACTAGATGTTGGTCAGCTTCCAAAAACGCAATTGCTATTCTCTCCAAGATTAGGATTTAACTGGGATGTACTAAAGGATTCTAGATTAATTATCCGAGGTGGTTCTGGTATTTTCACAGGTGCTTCAACAGGCGTGTGGTTAACTAATCAAGCTGGTAATACAGGTTTAATGTTCGGATCTGATCTATTGACAAATCCAACAAATCGTCCATTTAACCCTAATCCATCTGCGTATATTCCAACAAATGTAAATATCCCGAGTACTTTTGCTATTAATTTAACATCACCTAATTTTAAATTACCTCAGATTTGGAGATCAAGTTTAGCGTTTGATTATAAATTACCTGGCGGTATATTAGCTACTGTCGAAGGAATGTATACTAAATCTATTAACGAGATTTATCACAGAAATGCAAACCTAGTTAACGCAGCAGGTACATATTCAGGAACAGGAGATACAAGACCATATTTCCCTGGTGTTACGGCTACTTCAAATGCAAGCGCTGCACCAAACAGAGTAAACTCATTTATCACTAACGCTATTGTGCTTGACAATACTAATCAAGGTTATGCATGGAATGTTACTGCACAATTGCAAAAAAGATTTGGTAGTGTTGCTGATGTAATGGTGGCCTATACCAGAAGTGATGCTAGAGACATAACCTCTAACCCAGGTTCGCAGGCTAATTCTGCATATTCTGGAAATCCAATTGTAGGAGATCCAAATGTGCCAACATTGGCTTATAGCAGTTTTGTTGTTAAGAACCGTATTATTGCTTCTGTAAACTTTAACTTTAAAATAATTCCTAATTCTACAACATCATTAGGGTTTATTTATGAAGGAGCACCTTATGGTGATGCTTTTGGAAACACAAGGTTTTCTTATCAAGCTGGTGATATTAACGGAGATGGAAATGCTAATGACTTGATGTATGTTCCTAAAGATATCAACGATATCCAACTTCAAGCAATAACAGGTGCAAATGCCGAGAGCATTGCTTCTCAGTGGAACAGACTTAATCAGTACATTGATCAGGATAAATATTTAAGCACCAGAAGAGGTCAGTATTCAGAGAGAAACGGAGCTGAATACCCTTGGGCTAATCGTGTGGATGTTAGAATTATGCAGGAAATCCGTACTCTGTTTGGTAAAGAGAATGGAAACAGATTTAACCTGAGCTTAGATATTGTGAACTTTGGTAATTTATTAAATAAAAATTGGGGTTTAACTAAAATTCCTAATCTTACAACTCCTTTGGTTTTTCAAGGTAGAGATGCAGGAACTGGAAGACCTAAATATACTGTTAATCAAAACTTAGGAACTAATACTTTTAGAGATAATACCAGTTTTGCTTCACGTTACCAAATTCAGGTAGGGGCTAGATATAGTTTTAATTAATTATAGCCTACAATAATTTTTTTAAGCCCTGATCAATTCGATCAGGGCTTTTTTGTTGTTATAGTTTTTTGGATAGACGACTATCCGTTTAGATTATACGCTTTTTCACCTTTGCCGGCACGCCTGCCACCATTACATTTTCGGGTACATTTTGAGTAACTGATGCGCCTGCGGCAATGTAAGCGCCTTTGCCAATGGTTATTCCTGGAATTACTGTTGCGCCAGATCCTATAAAAACGCCTTCCTGCACATGTACATTGCCTGCAATGGTAACACCGGGAGAAATGGTTACGTAGTTATCAATCACACAATCGTGGCTAATGTTGCATAGCGAATTGATGATGCAATGGTTGCCAATATTAACCTGCGCATTAATTACGCCTCCGGGCGCAATACAGTTGCCTGTACCCATTTTTAGGCTAGCACTTAGGTAATTGTGCGGATGGATGATATTAATAAAGGTATAGCCGCTATTCGCCAATGGTTCAATAATCGATTTCCGCTGATAATTACCGATAGCTGCAATAAGCGCAAGTTTTGGTGAAGCTGGATATTGTTTAATGAAATCGTGCAGCTGAATAACCGGTTTGCGGATACTGGAATGCAGATCGTGGTGATCGACATTGATGACATAGCCTGCTAAGTTATATTCTTGTTTACTGCTCAAATACTCGCTCACCTCAGTAGCATGTTTGCCCGCACCCAGAATATAGACGTCGATCATGAATTTATTCCAATTAAGTATAATTTGTTAACGTTAAATGTACGTTTATTGATGTGGGTATAGACAATGTATCGGTAAAAAGGTTTAATGTGTCGATAAAGATATAATGCAGGACTGCCAGGCATTATTTATTGAATGGAGAGGGATTGGTAAAAGCTTTGCCTGTTGAAACACCTTCCTGGGTATTTCAACAGGTTCTTCGACAAGCTATTATTGACAGAATTCAAACCGGGCAGCATTTCTACTAGAGGCGACCGGTTTTTCTCCGGTGGCGGAATGCCCACCAGCATCTAGTAAGACAGATTTCTCAACTGCGCTGCGCTCCGCTCGAAATGACGACCCCTAACGAGTCATTCACATTGATTTTTATACAATGAATTACCCCTCAGGATGACAATTCTATATTTTTGCAACCGTTGCTGAAAATTACTTAGCAGGCTCTGTTTTCCCATTGTGGCAGGTTACGCAAGCAATTTGGGTAATGGTTTTGCCTTCCTGTAAAGCCTTGTGGAAATATTTTTTATTGATCTTAGCGGTCATGCGCATCATATCGCGTGCGATTTCTTTTTCAGGCTTTTCATCACTGGCAAAATCCATTTTACGTGGGTTATCTTTCATTGCGGCATGGCAATGGCTGCAGCGTACGCCTAAGGCAAGCTTAAAATCGTCCATCACTTTATCCAATTCTTCCTTGCTGATGTTTTTAGGTAATACTTTTAAATTTTTTGCTTTTGGCGCTGGATCGGCTTTTGGCATAAAGGCACTCAGGCTCAGCACAAGGCAAGCCAGTAAGCCCATTACGATGGTCTTTTTATAGTTCATGTTTTGTTCGTTAGTGTAACTAATATAGTCTTTTTCCAGATTAGCCATTTACTTTTGCTGATTGTAATGAATTTATTTCAATCGGTATTGCATGCCTTAAAAAAGAAAAGGCTTCGGAGTATATCCAAAGCCTTTATATGATATGCAAAGCGGGAGCTTAGTTGTACACAAAGGTTCCTTTTTCGCTTGTTATAGTTACTTGTTTTTGTTCGCCTTTTTCTACGTGACCAATAATTTTGGCATCGATATTAAAGCTTTTAGAAATTTCGATAATGCTGGCGGCAATTTCTTGCGGCACATACAGTTCCATGCGGTGCCCCATGTTAAACACTTTGTACATCTCTTTCCAGTCGGTACCCGATTCTTCCTGGATCAGCTTAAATAAAGGCGGCACAGGGAATAAATCGTTTTTAATAACATGGATATCATCATTAACGAAATGCAATACCTTGGTTTGCGCACCACCACTGCAATGCACAATACCATTAATCTGGCTGCGGTGTTTTTCGAGTATTTGTTTAATTACTGGCGCATAGGTACGGGTAGGAGAGAGTACGAGTTTACCTACGGTTATTTTACCATGACCTTCTATATCGATTTCGTCGGTTAGTTTTTTGCCACCCGAGAAAACCAGATCGAAAGGCACTGCCGGATCGAAACTTTCAGGGTAAGCATTGGCGACCGATTTATCAAATACATCGTGACGGGCAGAAGTTAATCCGTTTGAGCCCATACCACCATTGTATTCGGTTTCGTAAGTAGCTTGTCCTGATGAAGCCAGGGCTACAATTACATCGCCAGGCTTAATGTTATCGTTGCTGATGATCTCTTCGCGCTTTAAGCGGCAGGTAACGGTCGAATCGACAATAATGGTACGTACTAAATCGCCCACATCGGCTGTTTCGCCACCGGTTGAGTAAATGGTAATGCCTTGCTCGCGCAAATCGGCCAGGATTTCTTCGGTACCGTTAATTACAGCAGCAATTACTTCACCCGGAATGAGGTTTTTGTTGCGGCCAATGGTTGATGACAGGAGGATGTTATCGGTAGCACCTACGCAAATCAAATCGTCGATATTCATGATGATGGCATCTTGTGCAATACCTTTCCAAACCGAAATATCGCCGGTTTCTTTCCAGTACACATAGGCTAAAGATGATTTAGTGCCCGCGCCATCGGCATGCATAATGTTGCAATAGGTTTCATCGCCACCTAAAATATCGGGGATGATTTTACAAAATGCTTTCGGGAAAATTCCTTTATCGATGTTTTTGATGGCATTGTGCACATCTTCTTTTGAGGCAGAAACGCCACGTTGATTGTACCTGTTATCACTCATGTTGCGCAAAGATAACTTTTTAAGGTGGAAGGTAAAAGGGTAGAAGGTAAAAGGTTTTGTAGAAAGTCCAAAGTCTCAATTCTGGAGGCGATTGTGCAAAATAAATAATCAGAAAAGGTTTTGAAAGTGAACGATCGTTTTTCATGGCGGTTTGCAGCCCCGCTTTTCCTACTGCCGTTTTAATTTGTCGGGTAGAAAAATAATTAATGTATAAAACGGCATTCGTACAATCGGGCTTAGGGTACTGAGTGTTTCCGTTTTGGAGGGCTTTTTCTTTGCACCGCCTTTGTTGAATAAACCTGATTGGATGGATGCTGTAAAGATGAAATTTAAAATCTGGCGATACTCATTACAGCAGGAAGAAAAGCAGGGCTGTTTTAACCGATAAGCACTGGTACTGCTTTTCAAAAAAAAATGTTAGAATACCGCTAATGCACCTTATTTTTTTACCATAATATTCAGTTTAGAGTTTGTAGTAGCAATGAGGTGTTTATCGCAAGCAATAGATAAGTAGATTTCTCCGTTCCGCTGCGCTCCAGTCGAAATGACGATTGAGGCAGTTTGCATTACAAATGAACTAATGACCAATGAACGATTGAACCAATATTCAGTTTACAGTTGGCTGTACCAAACTAATAACCAATTTGTAATGACCAATGGATAAAGGATTAATGGGCAGTTTGGATTAAAACTTAGGTGTTTGTCATAAGAAATAGGAGAAGTAGATTTCTCCGTTCCGCTGCGCTCCAGTCGAAATGACGATTGAGGCAGTTTGGATTACTAATGAACTAATGACCAATGAACGAGTGAACTTCTGAACTATTAAGCCAAAAGAAAAGGGCGTAAAGTTAAACCTTACGCCCTATACCTTAAACCTTACGGCTTAAAATCTATTTCATGAATAACAATTCTCTGAATTTTGGTAACGGCCAAACGCTGTCGTCAACAATTTGCTCAAGTTTATCAGCGTGGTAACGGATGGTATCGAAGTAAGATTTAACTTTCTCATCGTAAGCAATCGCTTTTTCGCGGGTGTCTTCCAATTTATTGGTCGTTTTACGTTCTTCTAACATCGCATCGATATTGGTTTTAACGATATCTAAGTGCTCAGAAACTTTTTTAACAATTTCTAAAGAAGATTTGCTATCAACACCAAGTTCTTTTAATCCTTTAACGTTTTCGATTAATGAGTTTTGGTAAGCAATTGCAGCTGGGATAATGGCTGTGTTAGCTACTTCGCCCATTACACGTGCTTCGATCTGTAATTTTTTGTAGAAGTTTTCTAACATGATTTCATGACGGGCATGAATTTCACGTGCGCTATAAATACCAGTTGAAGCAAATAACTCAGCCGATTTCTCAGTTAAGTAAGCGTCTAAAGCTTTAGGTGTAGTTTTGATGTTTGATAAACCACGTGCTGCAGCTTCATCTTCCCACTCCTGGCTATAACCATTACCTTCGAAACGGATGGCTTTAGATTCTTTGATGTATTTTTTGATTACGGTTAATAAAGCAATGTCTTTTTTATCACCTTTCTTAATTAACTTATCAACTTCAGCTTTAAATTTAACCAATTGCTCAGCCATAATCGCGTTTAAGATCGTCATTGGAGCAGAAGAGTTTGCAGACGAACCTACAGCTCTTAACTCGAATTTGTTACCTGTAAAGGCGAAAGGAGAAGTACGGTTACGGTCGGTATTATCTAATAAAATCTGAGGGATTTTAGGGATACCTAACCAAAGTGCGTTATCTTCTTTAATTTTTTTGCTGATACGTGAGTGCTCGATCTCATCTAATACATCGTTCAATTGTGAACCTAAGAAGATAGAGATAATTGCAGGTGGCGCTTCGTTGGCACCTAAACGGTGATCGTTGCTAACCGATGCAATACTTGCACGTAATAAATCAGCATGCTCGCTAACTGCTTTAATGGTGTTAACAAAGAAAGCAAGGAACATTAAGTTGTTTTTTGGCGTTTTACCTGGAGCCAATAAGTTTTTACCGGTATCGGTAATTAACGACCAGTTGTTGTGTTTACCTGATCCGTTGATACCTGCGTATGGTTTTTCGTGTAATAAAACACGGAAGTGGTGACGACGGGCAACTTTCTCCATCAAATCCATCAACAATTGGTTGTGGTCGATAGCTAAGTTGATTTCTTCATAAATTGGCGCACACTCGAATTGAGATGGTGCAACCTCATTGTGACGGGTTTTTAAAGGAATACCTAATTTTAAAGCTTCGTTTTCGAAATCTACCATGTAGCTGAATACGCGCTCAGGAATAGAACCGAAATAGTGATCTTCTAATTGCTGACCTTTAGCAGACATGTGTCCGAATAAAGCGCGGCCAGTTAACAATAAATCGGGGCGGGCGTTAAATAACGACTCATCAACAAGGAAATATTCTTGCTCAATACCTAAAGAAGCATTTACTTTAGTGATGCTTTTATCGAAATACTGGCAAACATCAACAGCAGCTTTATCTAATGCAGCTAATGCTTTTAATAAAGGTGCTTTATAATCTAATGCTTCGCCTGTATAAGAAACGAAAACAGTAGGAATACAAAGTGTTTTACCTGCTTTGCTTTCCATAATGAAGGCTGGAGATGAAGGATCCCATGCAGTATAACCACGCGCTTCGAAAGTATTACGGATACCACCGTTAGGGAAACTCGATGCATCTGGCTCTTGCTGAACTAAAGCACTACCTGCAAATTTTTCGATCGCACCTTCACCGCTAGGCTCAAAAAACGAATCGTGTTTCTCGGCTGTAGTACCGGTTAAAGGCTGGAACCAGTGTGTATAATGGGTTGCACCAGCAGCCATAGCCCATGATTTCATGGCGGTAGCAATCTGGTTTGCGTCTTCTGCGTTAATTAACTCACCCTGATTGATAGATGAAATTAATTTCTCATACACGTCTTTAGATAAGAAATCTCTCATTTTTTTCTTATCAAATACATTAGCGCCAAAAAAGTCAGAGATTTTTGCTGAAGGAGATTTAACTTCTGGTGAAATTCTGTTTTGAGCCTCTTTTAATGCGATGGTTCTTAAGCTTTTCATTAATTTGTTATGTTTTTTGTCAAAAATAGTATATTTTATTAATTTCTGTAAAAAAATCGTATTTTTTGTATCAATTTTATTGAAAACGAAATAAAAAAATGTTTTTCAGGTGTGAAATTTCATTTTTTGTAAAGAAAACAGATTTTTTGAATGTTTTATGGAATACGTGATTTTGTTGCATCATGCTATAAAACTATAAACTATGTTCAACTCATCTATTAACGTATACAAAACCGAGTGGCTCGATCTTGTATTTGCAGACCGCAACAAAAATTATGGTGCTTATGATTTAAGATCTAAATCATCGTCGATTATGACCCGGGCACTTTTCATCGCCGGAGGCTTGTTTTTACTGCTGGCCTTTTCGCCTTTAATTTATGCTAAAATCTTTCCTGAAGAAGCGGTTGTTGTTGAAATTGTAAAGCCTGTTGATTTAACCGATGTGGTTCATCAAATGAAAAAAGAGGAGCCGAAACCAGAAAAGAAACCAGAACCTGCAAAGGCCGATCCGGTGAAGGTTAAAACCCTGGCGCTTCCTTCTAAAATAGTAGTAGTAGATAAGGTTGATATCCCGGAACCACCAAGCTTAAAGGAAATAGAAAAAGCAGTAATTAGTAGCGTTACGCAAGATGGTGTTGAAAAACCTAATGCAGTGATTACTCCCGATAGCAAAGGTACGGGTGATGGTACTGGCATCGCCAAAGATGGTGCTGGTACTGGTGAGGATAAGGAAATACATTTGGGAGCGGATGAATATCCTGAATTTGCCGGCGGCGTCAAAGCATGGTCTAAATATATGGAGCGTAATTTAAGGTATCCTTCAAGGGCACAGGATGAAGGTGCATCGGGCAAGGTGTATGTGAGTTTCGTGGTAGAAAAAGATGGTTCGATTACCGATGTATCTGTAATTAAAGGGATTGGCTTTGGTTGCGATGAAGAAGCAATGAAAGTAATTAAAAAATCGCCGCTGTGGAAACCAGGAAAAAATAAAGGTATACCAGTTCGCGTACGGTACAACATGGCCATTAATTTCCAGATGTCTAATTAAAATTTAACAGCCCAATGATGAAAAAGCACACTTTAGTTTGGATAATCTTTTGTTTGATTTCGGTACAGTTAAATGCTAAACCAGTACTGACTGACGATAGTACGAAAGCAGCGAGCATTAAACAGGCCAATGCCGACATTAAAAAAGGCAAGCTTAAATTCATGATTCAAGGTGGTATAGCGCCAACGCATGTTAAAGGCCAGGAAATATTTGAGCAAAAATACGGTGTAGAATATTATGATTTGGGCTGTGTAGGACCTTCGGATATTACCATTAAAGATTATAATAAGGTTATAGCTACTTATATGGACCGCAAATACGGAAAGAGCTGGAGAAAAGAAGTGAGGAAGGATGTGAGGGGGATATGAGACTTGAGGCTTTAGATGTGAGATTTGAGAGGGGAGATTTGAGATGGAAGAGGTAAGAGGTAAGATGGAAAGGGAAGGACAAACTGATGGGTTGTACTTTCATCTTACATTCACCATTTTACATCTTTAACGCGATTTGTTTTTGGAGTATGTGAGGTTGGGTAAATTGAAACGGTTTGGGCGGTGCTCAGGCCGTTTTTTTGCTTGGGATCGTCACCCTGAACTTCTGCATACAGATCGTCATTTCGACTAAAGCGTAGCGAAATGCCTGCCCGTACAGGCGGGGAGAAATCTATCTCTATCTATCTCTCGACTACATTGCACTCCGCTCGAGATGACGAATGTGTTTAAACAAAAATGGATGAAGGTTTTGATCCTTCATCCATTTTACATTAATTATTATGAGTTGTCAACTTTCTTGCCATCGTGCTATTAAAGTTGACAACTCTGGGGATACCTTTTACATATTCCATCAAATAATTACCCGTGGTTTTCGATCCACTTGCGGGCGTTTACAAAAGCTTCCATCCATGGCGAAACTTCGTCTTTTCTACCTGCAGGGTAATTTGCCCAGTGCCATTGGAACAATGAACGTTCAATGTGCGGCATCATTACCAGGTGACGGCCGGTTTCATCACACAACATTGCGGTGTTGTAATCAGAGCCGTTCGGACTGGCCGGATAAGTTTCGTAAGCGTATTTGGCTACAATTTTATATTGATCTTCTGTGTATGGTAACGAGAATCTTCCTTCGCCATGCGATACCCAAACACCTAAAGTGCTGCCGGCAAGGCTCGATAACATTACCGAATTGTTTTTCTGTAAGGTTAACGAAGTGAAAATACTTTCGTGTTTGCCACTTTTGTTATGCAACATTTTAGGTTTATCGGCGTGGTCTTTATTAATTAAGCCGAGCTCAACAAATAACTGACAGCCGTTGCATATACCTACAGATAAAGTATCAGGACGGGCAAAGAATTTTTCTAAAGCAATTCTCGCTTTCTCATTGTATAAAAATGCACCAGCCCAGCCTTTTGCCGATCCTAAAACATCAGAGTTAGAGAAACCACCTACTGCACCAATAAACTGAATATCTTCTAATGTTTCTCTGCCGGTAATTAAATCGGTCATGTGTACATCTTTCACATCAAAACCAGCTAAGTACATGGCGTTTGCCAGTTCGCGCTCAGAGTTACTTCCTTTTTCGCGGATAATGGCTGCTTTTGGTCTAGGTTTGGTCTCGTCGATTACCGGTTTTTTACCATCGAAAGTTAGCGGGAAACTGTAATTTAAAACGTGGTTTTTATAATTATCGTAACGCTCTTTGGCCAAACCGTTGCCAGTTTGTCTGCTATCTAACAAGTACGAAGTTTTAAACCAAACATCACGCAGGTGATCGATATCGAAACTAAAGCTATCGGCAGCATTTTTAACTTCAAGCGTAGCTGAAGTGCTAACGGTACCAATTTTATGGAAAGTAACCCCGTTTTGAGTCAATGTGGCTTCTACAGCAGCATCGGCCTGGAAAACTACGGCAATATTCTCTGCAAAAAGCAATTTAATGCTATCCTGCTCTGCTAAAGCCGATAAATCTATTTGAGCACCTAATCCGCGGTCGGCAAAACACATTTCCAACAGGGTAGTAATTAAACCACCGCTACCAATATCGTGTCCGGCCTGGATTTGGCCTGCTTTAATTAATTGTTGTAAGGTGTTAAATGCATTTTTAAACTGATCTGCATTTTTAACATCAGGGGTTTCGGTGCCTACCTTATTTAAAATCTGTGCGAATGATGAACCGCCCAGTTTATAACTATCGTTTGATAGGTTGATGTAGTAAATGGCGCCACCGTCTTTTTGCAATACCGGCTCAACCACTTTGGTAATATCATCGCAGTTGGCACCTGCCGAAATAATTACGGTACCTGGGGCAATAACATCGCCGTTTGCATATTTCTGTTTCATCGATAAAGAATCTTTCCCAGTTGGGATATTGATTCCTAAACCAATTGCGAAATCAGAACAAGCTTTTACAGCTGCGTATAATCTGGCGTCTTCGCCTTCATTTTTACAAGCCCACATCCAGTTGGCAGAAAGCGAAACGCTTTTTAAACCATCTTTTAAAGGTGCCCAAACAATGTTCGAAAGGGATTCGGCAATGGCATTGCGGCTACCTGCAGCCGGATCAATCAGCGCCGAAACAGGCGAATGACCAACTGAAGTGGCAATACCTTCTTTGCCCTGAAAATCTAAAGCCATTACACCGCAGTTGTTTAACGGCAATTGTAACGGGCCAGCACATTGTTGTTTGGCTACACGGCCACCCACACAACGGTCTACTTTATTGGTTAACCAATCTTTCGAGGCTACAGCTTCTAATTGAAGTACTTGCTCTAAATAGGTGTTTAACTGGGTCGAATCGTAATTAAGCGCACTGTATTTACGGTCGACAGTTTTATCGTCCATTACAACCTTAGGCGAGCTGCCAAACATATCGGCCAGCTCAAAATCCATTGGTTTTAAACCGGTAGTTGCCGATTTAAAAGTAAAACGGTGATCGCCGGTAACTTTACCAACGGTATACATTGGTGAACGCTCACGGTCGGCAATTTTTTGTAAGGTTTCGATATGTTCGTTACCGATTACCAATCCCATTCTTTCCTGCGATTCGTTACCGATAATTTCTTTTGCCGAAAGGGTAGGGTCGCCAACTGGCAGTTTATCTAAGTCGATTAAACCACCGGTTTCTTCAACCAGTTCTGATAAACAGTTTAAGTGACCACCTGCACCGTGATCGTGGATAGAAATAATCGAATTGTGATCGCTTTCTACCATGCCGCGAACAGCATTGGCAGCACGTTTCTGCATTTCGGGGTTCGATCTTTGGATGGCATTTAATTCGATGCCGCTTCCGTGTTGACCAGTATCAGCAGATGAAACTGCTGCACCACCCATTCCGATTCTATAGTTTTCGCCACCTAAGATTACGATATTATCGCCCTCTTGTGGTTTAAGTTTTTGCGCCTGGCTGGCTTTACCGTAGCCAATACCACCGGCAAGCATAATTACTTTATCAAAACCAAGTGTACGGTTGTCTTCTTCGTGTTCGAAAGTTAAAACGGAACCAGTAATTAACGGCTGACCAAATTTATTTCCAAAATCGGTGGCACCGTTCGATGCTTTGATGAGGATATCCATTGGGGTTTGGTACAACCATTGTCTTTCTTCAACACCTTTTTCCCATGGGCGGTTATCTTCTAAACGCGAAAGTGCGGTCATGTAAACGGCAGTTCCGGCTAAAGGTAAAGAACCCTGTCCACCCGCCAAACGGTCTCTGATTTCGCCACCCGAACCTGTTGCAGCACCATTAAAAGGCTCTACTGTAGTTGGGAAATTATGTGTTTCTGCTTTTAAAGAGATTACTGAATCGAAATCGCTTAAGGCATAAAAATCAGGCTGATCGGCACGTTTAGGTGCAAACTGCTGTACTTTAGGGCCTTTAATAAAAGCAACGTTATCTTTATAGGCCGAAACGATATCGTTAGGGTTTTCTTCAGAAGTTTTGCGGATGAGCTTAAATAAAGAGGTAGGCTGCTCTACGCCATCAATTACGAATTTTCCGTTAAAGATTTTGTGACGGCAGTGCTCTGAGTTTACCTGCGAGAAGCCAAAAACTTCAGAGTCGGTTAGTGGTCTTGCTAATTTTTGCGCTAAAGTGTTTAAATAATCTACTTCTTCATCGCTTAAAGAAAGTCCTTCCTGTTTATTGTAAGCTGCAATATCAGTAATTTCTAAAATTGGCTCAGGCTTAATGTTAATGGTATAAACCTCCTGGTCAATCTTATCATATTTTTGAGAAAGCATTGGGTCGTAATCAGCAAAGGTTTCGTCAACCTGCTTAAATTCTTCGATCCTGATAATGCCCTGCATGTCCATGTTCTGGGTAATTTCTACCGCGTTGGTACTCCAAGGAGTAATCATAGCTGCCCGTGGCCCAACGAAAAAGCCTGTTAAAGCTGTTTCTTGCGAGATTTTGGCGCCGCCAAATAACCATTCGAGTTTAGTAATATCAGTTGTAGAAAGCGCTTTGTTTGTTTGTAAAACAAAAACCGCCTGCGATTGACTAAGGAAGAAATGAATCATGCTTTTTTTTTGAAGTCGCAAATTTAGCGTTTAAAATTTAAAAAGCTTGTTGTAGCATGCAATATAATTGCGCTTTTATTACTTTTGACTTTAATGTAGCTCACAGATCGTCATTTCGAGCGAAGTGCAACGTAGTCGAGAAATCTGTCAAGATAGATCTCTCCACTCCGCGATGCTTCGGTCGAGATGACGACTTTCTTTAGTAGAAACTTTATGGAATTGACGCTGCAAATGTATTTCTTATTAAAATCGAGTCTATGTTCAATAAAATCCACCACATTGCCATTATTTGTTCTGATTATGAAAAATCGAAAGATTTTTATGTGAATAAACTCGGTTTTACGGTGCTGGCCGAAGTTTACCGGGCAGAACGGAAATCTTATAAATTGGATTTGGCAGTGAATGGTGTGTATCAGATCGAACTTTTTTCTTTCGAAAATCCACCTGCCCGGCCATCGCGACCTGAAGCACAAGGTTTACGTCATTTAGCTTTCGAAGTGGCAGATATTGAAAAAGAGATTTCGCGTTTAAATGAACGAGGAATTGTTACCGAGCCTATCCGCATTGATGAATTTACGGATAAGCGCTTTACTTTCTTTGCTGACCCCGATGGTTTGCCTTTAGAATTGTACGAGATTTAGGATGAGCATTTTTAAATTCAAGCAGTTCGAGGTCGATCAGACCGGTTGTGCCATGAAGATTAACACGGATGGCGTTTTAATTGGGGCTATGTCCAATCACAATAATCCTAAAAATATATTGGATATCGGAACAGGCACCGGCGTAATTGCATTAATGCTTGCACAACGTTTTCCTGATGCAAACATACATGCAGTAGAAATCGATGGACAGGCAGCGAAAACTGCTGAACGGAATTTTCAACAATCGCCATTCAATCGCCATTTAACTATCAGCAATATAGCAATTGAACAATACATCCATTCGGAACAATTTGACCTGATTGTTTCCAACCCGCCTTTTTTTGTAAATGATCTGAAGAATGAAGAAGTACGGAAAGGAATTGCCAGGCATGCAGCGCTTGATTTTTTTAATTTACTGATTGAAAAATGCGCTCAGCTTTTAACCAGCAATGGCAAACTTTGGTTAATTCTACCAGTAAAACAGGCCAAGGAAGTAGTTTTGAAAAGCGCAGAGGTTAATCTATCGCTCTGTGGGCGTATAAACCTGCGTTCTGATAAAAGTAAGGCAGCTTTTAGGCAAATCATTTGCTTAAGTAAAGAACCACTGCCGTTAAAAGAATCGGATTTTTGTATCTACGAGTCGTTGAAGCAAAATACCACCGAATATAAAAACTTGCTTAAAGATTTTTTCCTCGCCTATTAATAAGCGTTCTGCTTTTTTCAGCTGGTGACTTTATTTCTCCTGATCTGCATTTATCTCATTATCATTTGTAATTTCGCAATAGTACATCCCTAACTATATAAATTGACATGAAAAACGCTTCAATTCTTGCCTTACTTTGCCTTATTGGCTTATCTGCTTTTGCGCAATCTGAAAAAACAGCAGATCCTTTAGCGGGCATCGATACTTTATTTAACAGGATATTAAAAGACCAGGTTGCCGCAGGTTTTTCAGTCGCTGTGGTTAAAGGTGATGAAATTATTTATAGTAAAGGTTTTGGATACCGTGATGTAGAAAATAAAAAACCGGTAACACCCAATACACTTTTTGCAATTGGTTCGAGCAGTAAAGCTTTTACAGGTTCTTTGTTGGGTTTACTCAGAAAAGAAGGAAAACTCACTTTCGAAGATAAGGCTGTTAGTTTGCTGCCGCAATTACATTTTTACAACGAAGAAATGAATAGTCAGATTATCCTGCGCGATTTGATGGCGCATAGAACGGGATTATCGAGATACGATTTTTCGTGGCTTTTGTTTAATACGGCCAATAGAGATAGCATTATTGCGCGGGTAAAATACATGAAGCCTAGCGCTGCCGTACGCGAAAAATGGTTTTATAATAATTTTATGTACCTGGCTCAGGGGATGATTGTAGAGCGGTTGAGTGGTAAAACATGGGAGCAGAATATAAAAGAAAAGTTCTTTATTCCGTTAGAAATGAACCGCTCTAATACAGATATAAAAGCCTTTAAGCAAGATAGTGATGCTTCGTTGCCTTATACTGTTGCTAAAGGGAATGAGATTAAAAAGGTAGATTACTACAATATTAACGGAATGGGGCCTGCTGGTAGCATTAACAGTAGTGCAAACGATATGGCTAACTGGTTGAAGGTGTGGGTTAGTGGTGGTTTTTTTAAGAAAAAGGAAATACTACCTACTGATTATGTTCGTGAGGCTGCAAGTTCTCAGATGGTAATGTCGGCCGATTTGCCTGCTGCGCACGACGACGTTTTTTTAGCTAATTATGGTTTAGGTTGGATGATTGGATCGTACAGGGGGCATTATATGGTAGAGCATGGCGGGAATATTAATGGTTTTTCGGCTAATGTTGCTTTTCTGCCATCTGATCGTTTGGGGATAGTGGTGTTAAGTAACCAAAACGGTTCGCAGGTTCCGGCAGTGGTACGCAATTCTATTGTGGATAGGTTGCTTAACTTAAAAACAATTGATTGGAATGGTGAGGCCAGAGAAAAAAAGAAGGCCGGTATGCAGGTTAATAAAGGCACTAAAAATGCACCTATATTAAACACAAGTCCTTCGCATTCGCTAAAAGAATATGTTGGTTCATTTGAAAACCCTGCTTATGGTATAATTAAGGTTACGCTCGAGAAAAATGAGCTCTATACCATATTAAGTGATGAAAAAGTGGTGCTTAAGCACATGCATTACGATGTTTTTGATCCAAAATCTATTGATAAAAACGGGGTGGCTGATACTGCGCAAAGTAACCTGATGTTTAACTTTTCGAGTGGGGTAGATGGCAAGATACAAGGTGTCGGGATTTTTTTAGATGGAAGCGATAAGCCCGTGATGTTTGATCTTAAGCCTGAAGTGAAAATATTATCACTTAAAGAACTTCAAAAATATACCGGCGAATATGCTTTAGGTCAGGCCACGGTTAAAGTCTTTGTAAAAGGGAATACTTTAATGGTATATGTGCCTGGGCAGCCCGAGTATGAAACAATAGCAACCGAAACGGATACATTTAACCTGAAAGCGCTTAAGGGGTTTAGTGTTAAGTTTGATGTTGCCGCAGATAAGCAGGTAAGTTCGGTGTCTTTTGTACAGCCGAATGGCATATTTAAGGCTGTGAAGAAAAAATAATCGTTGTATAACCTGCGCAAAAAGTGTAAAAAAATAAAACAGTTTGAAAAAAATAGGATTAATTTCTGATACACATGGTTTTTTAGATGATGCGGTTTTTAAGCACTTTGAAAGTGTGGATGAGATTTGGCATGCCGGCGATTTTGGTTCGGATGTGGCTGAACCGTTAGCAGCTTTTAAACCTTTGCGTGGCGTGTTCGGAAATATAGATGATGCAGCGATCAGAAATGAATTTCCTGAGAAAAATCGATTTAGCTGCGAAAGGGTTGATGTGTGGATGACGCATATTGGCGGATATCCGGGAAGATACTCAGCTTTGGTAAAGCCTGAAATATACACTAACCCTCCGAAATTATTTATTACGGGGCATTCGCATATTTTGAAAGTGATGTTCGATGAAAAGCTTAAATGTTTACATATAAACCCCGGTGCAGCTGGTAAACACGGTTGGCACAAAGTGAGAACCCTGATCAGGTTTTGCATTACTGACGAAAATATTCATACCTTAGAGGTCATAGAATTATCGGGTAGATAATGTAAAATTTACACTAAGTATGGTTTGTGGCGTTAAAACACTAGGGCAATTTATTATAGAAAAACAAGCAGATTTTCCGTATGCCAAAGGCGAGCTTTCGAGGTTGTTACGGGATATTGGGATTGCAGCAAAAATCGTTAACCGCGAAATTAATAAAGCGGGTTTGGTTGATATTCTGGGCGATATGGGAACTACCAATATCCAGGGCGAGGAGCAAAAGAAGCTAGACGTATATGCTGACGAACAATTTATTGCAGCTTTAACCAGCGGGGGCGAGTGTTGTATTGTTGCTACCGAAGAGGAAGATGAGATTATCCATATTGATTCTCCGGTTTCGCAAAATGCAAAATACATTGTGTGTATCGATCCTTTAGATGGTTCGTCGAATACGGATGTGAATGTGGCTGTAGGTACTATTTTTTCTATTTACAGAAGAAAATCGGTTGAAGGCCGCGCCAGTTTAGCCGATGTGCTGCAGAAAGGCACCGAGCAGGTTGCTGCGGGCTATGTTATTTATGGTTCTTCTACCATGCTTGTGTACACTACCGGCAAGGGGGTTAACGGGTTTACGCTCGATCCGTCAATCGGTGAGTTCTGTCTTTCGCATCCGCAGATGAAAATACCGGAAAATGGTTACATGTACTCGGTAAACGAAGGTAACTATGTGCATTTTCCGGATGGGGTAAAAAAATACATCAAATATTGCCAGGTAGAAGATGAGGCTACTAAACGCCCGTATACCTCGCGTTATATTGGCTCGATGGTGGGCGATATTCACCGCAATTTAATTAAAGGTGGTATTTATATTTATCCAACAACCTCAAGGTCGCCAAACGGAAAACTGCGTTTGTTATACGAGTGCAACCCTATGGCTTTTATTATTGAGCAGGCAGGAGGGAAGGCCAGTACGGGTTTCGATCGCATACTGGATATTCAGCCAGCAGAATTACATCAAAGGGTTCCGGTATTTATCGGATCGAAAAATATGGTTGATAAAGCCGAAGAAATGATGCTTTTATATACTGCAAAATCAATTTCGCTCGAAGCAAAAGTAGAAAACACCCTGCAGGATTTGGGTGTGGTTGGTGGCGTTGATTAAACTCCTTTAGCTCTTTCTACTTCAAATACGGTATCGATAGCAAGATTTTGTTTGTCTTGCGACGCAAAAACCGCTAAACGGTCGCAACGCTCATTCTCCGGGTGGTCGTTGTGACCTTTTATCCAAACGAATTTGACTTTATGAAGCTTATAGAGCTCGAGAAAGCGAAGCCAAAGGTCTTTGTTTTTTTTGTCTTTGAAATTTTTGGTTACCCAGCCAAATACCCATTTTTTTTCTACCGCATCAACCACATACTTGGAGTCAGAGAAAACTGTAACTTGTTGGTTTAAGCTTTTTAAAGCCTCTAAACCCTTAATTACGGCGAGCAGTTCCATGCGGTTATTGGTGGTCATCCTGAAACCGCCGCTTAACTCTTTATAATGTTGCCCGGCCCTTAAAATGGTGCCCCAACCACCTGGTCCGGGGTTTCCGCTGGCTGCTCCGTCTGTGTAAATTTCGATCATAAACGCAGTAAAGTTATGTTTTTAGCATCAAAATAGCTTGTTTTATCTGTTGCTGAAATTTTTTTTCAAATTCAAATAATTGAATGTTAAGGAATTAAAAATTTGTTGTAAAAACTTTAACAAAAATATTTGCAGGGAATGTTAAAAGTCGTACTTTTGTGACATCAAAAAAACACGGTGGCTGTAGCTCAGTTGGTTAGAGTATTGGTTTGTGGTGCCGAGGGTCGTGGGTTCGAGCCCCATCAGCCACCCCGAGTTTAAAAGCAGTTCTGAAAAGAGCTGCTTTTTTTATTTCCGGCCTATTCTTTTTTGCCGGTAAATTTGGGATCAAGCGGAAAAGTTGTGGAGTACTTAAAAACTAACTAATAGCTTCGGGTTTTATAATTTTCACTATGTATGTCTTCGTCGGCATCCTCTTTGATTCATATGTTCCGTGATTTCGTTGAATAAAAGTGTTCGATAACGGTCTTCTATCCCTTTAGAAATTGTCTTTACCAGGTATCTTTTGTCTTCAATAGGAGCTGTTTTATATAGGCAAAGAGATTGTTAAACGTTTTTATTGTATTGAACTTCTAACCCTCTTAATCGCTCCCGCTCCCCAAAAAAAAATCGCTGATTGAAATAAAGGTTAATAATTAATAAGCATCGGCTAAATAACAGTTGTTTACAAATACTAAATATAGTTTACTTTGATTTGTCTGGTAGGAGCTAAAGCCCCTTCAAATTATACCTGAAATTTATTCAATTTTTTAACTGTATGTTTTTCAATGCTTTGTTTCGTTTTTATCGGCAGAATGCTGAATGAGATTACACTTACAAATGATACAAACCCGTTTCCGAATAAATATCCTGTTATGAAATCTAGTTATTTTTTTTAGGGGTAACTAGCTAAATATCAGCTTGTAGTAGTGTGGTGGAGCAACGACAGCCTGACAAACAATCCTCACAAAAACATCAAAACAAACTTAAAAACCAATTAATTATGAAGTTAAATCTCTACAAAAGAAAAATGGAGCGGAAGGTAAGCAAAATTGCTGTACTGTTGCTCTTGTTAATCTTTTGCAATGCCAAGGTCAGTTCGGCTAAAAGCGGAAAACCACTTTCTTCTACAGCTATGGCGGTTAACGATCGAAGGGCCATTGTTGTTAAAGGAACCGTAACGGAAAAGGCCAATGGGAAAACGATGCCTGGAGTAAGTGTTTCTGTAAAAGGAACCTCCAATACAGTATCGACAGATATAAATGGACAATATCAGATCTCGCTTCCGGAAAATAGTATTCTGGTGTTTAGGTTTATTGGCTTTAAAAGTCAGGAAATATCAGTTGGTGGACGAACCAGAATAGATATTTCTTTAATAGAAGATGCAGCACAGTTGAACGAAGTAAATGTTGTTTCTACCGGTTATCAGGTTTTAGATCGAAAATTATTTACAGGCTCGGCATCATTGGTTAAAGCTTCCGATGCTCAGCGAAATGGGGTGCCTGATGTAAGCAGGATGTTAGAAGGACAGGTTGCCGGAGTAAGTGTACAGAACGTTTCAGGTACATTTGGAGCTGCACCAAAAATACGTGTTCGCGGGGCAACATCGCTTTCCGGTGATAACAAACCACTTTGGGTTGTGGATGGGATCATTTTAGAGGATGTAGTGAATATTTCTAATGATGCACTATCGACAGGTGATGCAAATACTTTGATCGGCTCATCTGTTGCTGGCTTAAACCCTGATGATATTGAGAGTTTTAGCATATTAAAGGATGCCGCTGCTACCGCGCAGTATGGTGCCCGTGCTATGAACGGTGTAATTGTAATCACCACTAAGAAAGGGCGTGCAACCGATGGAGCCCCAAAAATTTCGTACACAGGAAATTATACAACCTATTTAAAACCGCAGTATTCTGGTTTTGATATTATGAATTCTGCAGAGCAGGTAGGGGTGCTGACAGAATTGGATAACAAAGGTTTTTTTAATCATGCATCCGCATCAAGAGGTGCTGATGGCGGTATTTTTTCGAAGTACTATAATGCCCTATACGATTATGATGAGGCCACTCAAACCTTCACTACCCGAAATGATATTGCTACCCGTAAGGCATTCCTACAAAGGTATGCTGAGGCAAATACTGATTGGTTCGATATCCTGTTTAAAAATTCGTTGCTACAAGAACATTCGGTAAGTATTAACGGCGGAACGGAAAAATTTCAGACCTACGCTTCTACCTCTTATCTGCACGATAGCGGGCAAACCATTGGTAATGGTGTTGATCGTTTTACAGGGAATTTTAGGCTTAACATGAAGATCAGTAGTAAACTAAGTGCTGAGTTACTCGCCAACGGCTCCATCCGTGATCAAAAGGCACCAGGAACTTTAGAGCGTAATTCAGATCCTGTTTATGGTACTTTTTCGAGAGATTTTGATATTAATCCATACTCTTATTCCTTAAATACAAGCCGCTCCTTAACCGCTTTCGATCAAAATGGCAACAGAGAATTTTTTACCAAAAACTATGCTCCGTTTAATATCCTGACAGAACTTGAGAATAACTATTTAAAGTTAGGGCAAATCGATTTTAAAATTCAGGGTGGATTAAAATATCAGATTATTCCTTCATTAAAATATTCGGTTGATGGTGCTTACCGTTTTGCTAAAACCGAACGTCAAACTTATATTCTCGAGGGAGCTAACCTGGCAATGGCTTATCGCGCAGATCAGGATGCAACCACAATCGGATCGAACAAATATTTGTACAGCGATCCGGACCAACCTTATGCAGATCCTGTGGTGGTATTGCCAGAGGGTGGTTTTTACAATACCAAAACCGACAATCTGAAAAATTATTATTTCCGTCAGAATCTGGAGTTCGATAAGACCTTTAATACAGACCACAGGCTAAATGTATTCGGTTCAATGGAGGTTAGATTTATCGATCGTCAGGCCGAAAATTTTGATGGCGTAGGCTATCAATACGAAAATGGCGGTGTGGTTAATCCCAATTACAAATACTTTAAATTTGCACAGGAATCCGGCTTTCCATATTTCGGAATGGCAACCTATAGAGACCGCTTTTCTGCATTTTCTTTAAGAGCTGCCTATTCTTATAAAGATAAATATAGTTTTAATGCGACCACGCGTTATGATGGCTCTAACTTGCTGGGCAGCAGCAGAAGGGCACGGTGGTTACCTACATGGAACGTTTCTGGGGCATGGAATATAGATCAGGAATCTTTTTGGCCTAAAAATAATATTCTGAGCTCGGCCAGGGTAAGGGCAACATATGGTTTGGTGGCCAATTTGGGCAACGCAAATAATTCAGCCGCACTGTTTTATAACCAGATTACCAGAAGGCCCTATGAGAATGAAAAGGAAACGGCTACATATATATCCAGCTTAGAAAATTCTGAGCTTACCTGGGAGAAATTGAAAGAACTTAATTTAGGTGCTGATTTAACGTTTCTTAACGACAGAATTAATGTTACAGTAGATCTTTATAAGCGAAATATTTACGACCTGATTGGAAGTATCCGCACCTCAGGAATTGGTGGGCAGTTTACAAAAAGAGCCAATTATGCCGATATGAGTGCAAAGGGTATAGAATTTACCATCGGCGGAAACGCCATTAAAAACAATGATTTTGCATGGAGAACACAATTTAATTTTGCTTTCAATAAAAACGAAATCACCAATCTGCAGGTAAGTCCAAACATATTTAGTTTGATAGATGCTGATGGCGGTGCGCTGATGGGATACGCACAAAGAGGGCTTTTCTCTCTTCAGTTTGCAGGTTTAGATCATAATAATGGTTATCCTTATTATATCGATCAAAATGGAAATAAAAACCCAAATGTAGATCTTCAAAGCACAAAAACTGCATTTTTAAAATATGAGGGGCCTGTTGACCCAACTTTTACAGGCGGATTTTCTAATCAGTTCCGTTACAAGGCCTTTACGCTGTCGGCATTATTTACATTTGCGGCCGGTAACAAGGTGCGTTTAGGAAATGTTTATTCTGCAACTTACCCAGATTTTTATGCCATGTCCAGAGATCTGCTTAACAGATGGATCAAGCCTGGAGATGAACAGTTTACCAACGTTCCGGCGCTTTTAGATTCTTATCAGGTTGGTACACAGGTTACTGATGCTAACGGAAACACCATTCGCGCAGATTACCCCTACAACAACTATAATTTCTCTTCTGAAAGGGTGGCTAGTGGCGATTTTATCCGATTTAAACAGATATCATTCGGCTACGAACTTCCTAAAGCATTTCTTAGCAAATTGAAAATTGCCACCGCACAGGTTTCACTAATTGGAAATAACATTGCGCTTTTATATTCAGATAAGCGGCTTAACGGACAGGACCCTGAGTTTTTTGCCTCAGGAGGCGTAGCCTTGCCGATACCCAAACAATATACGCTATCACTTAAAGTTGGTTTTTAAAAATAGAAATGATGAAATTAAAGAATATAACGACTTTATCTGTTGCACTGGTGGCATTGTTTACCACACAATCGTGCAATAAATATTTAGATACCGAGCCTGACAACAGGACTGAGATTACTACTGTTGATAAATTATCACAGCTGGTTACTACTGCCTATCCTGACAGGGATTACCTGTATTTTACCGAGGCAGCTTCTGATAATTCGGAAGATAAAGGAAATGGTGTTGGTGCGTTAACCAATGTAATTTCAACCCCTTACGCCTGGCAAGACTTTGTGGGTAGCGATACTGGTTCGCCAACTGCTTACTGGAATGCCTGTTATGAGGCTATTGCAGCAGCTAATCAGGCATTGGAGGCTATTGAGAAAAATAATTTTGGCAACGCAGCATTACCTTATAAAGGTGAGGCATTAGTGGCCCGGGCCTATGCCCATTTTATGCTGGTTAATTTTTTTGCCAGGGTATACGAAATTAACGGTGCAAATAGTTCGCCAGGTGTACCTTATGTTACCGCTCCGGAGACCAGGGTAATCCAGAATTACGAAAGAGGCACGGTATCTTCTACTTATCAGAAAATAGAAGATGACCTGAAAGCAGGGATGGCCCTATTAAATGCAACCGCGTACGAGGTTCCGAAATATCATTTCACACCCGCAGCTGCCAATGCATTTGCAGCCCGTTTTTATTTATTTAAGGGCGAATGGCAAAAAGTTGTGGATTTTGCTACGGCTACAGTACCCGCAGGCGATTTTTTAAATAATATCAGACCCATTAGCACAACTTTGAGAGCTTATGGCACGGCCGAATTTAATCTGGCGTTTACCCGTTCAGATCAGAAATATAACCTGTTACTAGCTTCAACATACTCTTTGTTTCAAAGGCAGAATACGCCAAGACAGGGATATGGACAGAATCTGGTTAAAATGTACGGTGTAAATTACAATTTTACAGGAAAAGCCACCGGACATAAAATTCTTTTTAACGGGGTACCAAATTACACCACTTATAAATATAAAGAGTTGTTTTTCAGGGACACCCCGAATGCACCAACCGGTGTACCCTATATCATGATGCCTCTTTTTACAACCGATGAAGCATTGATGAACAGGGCAGAAGCTTATGCAGAATTAGGACAGTTAGATAATGCTGTAAAAGATATTAATACCTATTACAGCACAAGGGTTTTATCCTATAGTCCAACAACTGATTTGGCTACTCCAGCGAGATTATCAACATTTTATAATATTACCGATCAAAAACAGGCGGTAATTAAAACCATTTTAGAAACCAAAAAAATTGAGTTTCTACAGGAAGGAATCAGGTGGCTGGATATTATCCGACGTGGTTTAACGGTTGTACATAATAAATACGATAGTAACAACGATCAAACATTTGTGGAGTTAAAAGCAGGCGATAACCGCAGGGTTTTCCAGATTCCCGAAGAAGCAAAACTTTCGGGTGTGCCATTAAATCCAAGATAATTAAATTAACAAAGTCATGAAAAATAATATAATCAAAACTTTCTCCGCATTGTTCTTCTTTCTCATCATGTTATCCTGTAGAAAAGAAGTACCTAATAATGCTGAACTGAGTACAGCAAATTTGGATAATCCGCTTGCCAATACTGATCTGGATAAATGGTTAAGAACTACGTTTTTGGATGAGTATAATATCGATGTGGTTTATCGTTACAACAGGTTTTTACATGGTAACGATAAAGATATTGCGGCAGTGAACATAGATAAGGTAAGGCCGCAAATGGAAAACATTTTACAGGGTTTTATTTTGCCGTACAGAAAAATTGCCGGGGCCACTTTTATTAAAAAATTAGTACCTAAGCAATTTGTACTTTACGGATCGCCTTCATATAATACAGATGGTTCTGCAATTGCAGCTACCGCATCGGCAGGCAGGAACATTACCATGTATAATGTGAATAATTTTGATGTAAACAGCGCTGCTACTAATTTCGAAAAACTAAGGGTTATCCATCATGAGTTTACCCATACCTTAAACCAACTTGTGTTGATGCCGCCTGATTTTCAGACCATTACAAAATCTACCTATTTAGCCACCTGGACAACAACGCCTGATGCAACTGCAAGAGCAAATGGTTATGTTACCAGTTATGCCTCAAGTTCGCCGGGAGAGGACTTTGCCGAAACTGTGGCTTACTTGTTGGTAAATGGTCAGGCATGGTTCGATTTGAGGGCAGCAGGAGCAGGAGCGGTTGGTAAAGCTGCTTTAAAAGCAAAAGAGGCCAGCGTAGTACAATATTTTACGGTTAATTTAGGTGTTGATTTCAGAGCTTTACAACGCGAAATACAAGGAATTGTTAGAGATGGATACAAATATGTGCCAACTAGTTTTGGCTATTTTGTGGGACAAGATTTAGGTGCTACAGCAGATAAGGCGATATTGAGAACCTTAACCATTAACTTAGAAGACGCATTATATACTAAGTATGGGATTGCACCTGAATTTGCAACTGCTTACAATAATTTTAAAGCACAAGTGGCAGCCAGCCCTGCGTTTTATGCATACCATGTAGATAATATACAAATGCGATTTGAAAGCACAACCTCTATGGTGGTGAGAATGGCCTTTACCGGAACCCAAAATATAGGTCCTACGCAATATCTGGCCGATTTTTCTTTCTCGTTCACTTCCAACTCCAATACCGGAGAGCTGGTATTTACTAAAATTGCCCAGGGTACAGGTACAACATTTGGTAATGCAACCCAATTTCTAACGGCATTTACCAACACTTTACAGCCTTACCTAACGGGAAAAACCTTCATAGCAGATTGGTTACCTAAGAATGTAACCACAACCGATTTTAACACTTTTGGTGGTTTTTATGTAAAGGGAAGCCCTGCAAATTATTTTTACGGCCAATTTGCTTATTAATCAAAAGCAAGTAATTGCGCATTTTATCAACACCGATAAAAAATTAAATAAATGAAAAAAATATTATTTCTATATATCGGCCTGCTAAGTTTGGCAGGCTGTAAAAAGTCGGCTTTTGAGTCGAATTTCGATCAAAGCCCGGAGGCCAGATATCAGGAAGAGGTAGTTAAAGTAAATACAGCTTTAACCGGAGCAAGCAATGGCTGGATAGCTAATCTGGCAACACAGGCTGGGGGCGGTTATGCATTTTATATGGCCTTTGATGGGGTCAAACAAGAAGTTAAAATGTATGGCGATTTAAATGATAATACCGCCACGAAGGCCGGAACCTCAACCTATCGTATAAAGGCCGATGTAGGGGCAACCTTGATTTTTGATACCTACAACTATATTAACTGGCTTCAGGATCCGAATCCGTCTGCCTTTGGCGGCGATAGGGCCACAGGTTTCAAAAGTGATGTAGAATTTACTTTTGATCATGCAACTGCAGATAGTGTGGTGATGATCGGCAAAAAATATAAACAAAAACTATCGATGGTAAAGGCAACAGCTGCTCAAAAAGCCATTTACGAAACTGGGGGATACAAAGCGGTAATAGATAATTTTAAGGGCTTTTTTGTAGCTAAGAATCCATATATAGAAATTACTGCAGGAGGTAAATTGACTAAAGTGGCAATTTCATTAAATACTTCGAACACGGTGCTGTCGGGTAAAAGAGTTACCTTTTTAAATGTTGGTGAAGATGGTGTTTCAACATCCGTTATTGGGAAATATTCCACAACCCTTGATGGAATCAATATTTTAAATGATGGTTTGGTGTATCAGGGAATTAGGTTTGTAAGTTTTGTTTTAAAAGATGCCACAACTATTGTACTTTATGATGTTGCAGGCAAAGAATACCCTGTTAAATATAGTACAATACCTATTTTTCCATTATCTCAGTTGTTTGGAAAAGTATATACAAGTCTTTCGCTGGTTAATGCAACAACTTATCCTGGTTGGGGTTCTGATTACATTACAAGAAGGGCAACAGCTGCGAATGAAATGTTGATAGTGAACAAGTATAAATTAACCTTGGCCGAAATGTACTATACCTTTAATTTTGTAACCAAAACAATGGTGTTAAAGGTAAATCAACCTCAAAATGGTACACTTTACGTAGCTAACATCACTTATGGTTTTACAAAAACTGATGCAGGGGTATTTAAATTTACTTACCAGACTGCTGATACAAATGGAGCGGACATTTATCCGAATTTGGCTGCCTTGCTAGCGCAACGTTTAAATGTGGATGATTTTACTATCGATTACTTTGTAAATCCTGCAACAGGTGAAGTATTAGGGCAGTTTAAAAGTGTTCAGAATCCTAATTTTACTTTTTCGGGTTCCCTTCAATAACTTTTACTGAAAGTAACTTTTAACAGTATTAACATAGATCTTCCCGAAAGGAAGATCTATGTTTTAATTAATACTTTTCTCTTAGTTCTACTTTTCTTCTTTTTATCGACGATTTTCGGAATTAGTGCTTCTCTTTCTTTTGTTAATTTAATCAACCTTTTTGTTAATTTAATCAACCTTCCGAACTCATCGTACGCTTCATTTTAGTGTCTGGTTCTCCAATTTTCTTTAAATCGGTGATAGATTTATTGATTGCCTGAACTTTTGCCGATACGGAGTTTAAAAGCAGTTCTGAAAAGAGCTGCTTTTTTTGTTTAGTCATAAATCTCCACCCCTAATCCGCTTTATACCGCACACACCATAAAAACAACCATACAGCCATTAAGTAATGCGCTAAATTTGATTTCAATAAATAATAAGAACAAAATTGAAATCAGTTTAAATTATGGAACAGAAATTTCCTTTGCCGCCTTTCAACCTCGAAACGGCAAAACAAAAAGTGCAGCTGGCAGAAGATGCCTGGAATACGCAGGATGCTGATAAGGTATCGAAAGCTTATACGGTTGATAGCGAATGGCGTAACCGTTCTACTTTTATTAACGGAAGGGAAGATATAGTGAAGTTTTTAACCGGTAAATGGCAAAAAGAGCATCAATACAAATTAAAGAAAGAGCTGTGGGCCTTTACCGATAATCGCATTGCGGTGCGTTTTGAATACGAATTTCACAACGATGAGGGGCAATGGTATCGCGCCTATGGAAATGAGAATTGGGAGTTCGACGAAAATGGCCTGATGCAGAAAAGGTATGCCAGCATTAATGATGTAGCGATTGAAGAAACCGAACGCAGGTTATTTTAAAATAAGATTAACAATTGTAAACAGATGAACAGGAAAACCGCCACAGTAGAAATTATTCAAATTTTAAAAGATCAAAAAATAACTTATCAGACTATAGCTGGTACCATTGGGAAAAGCCTGGTTTGGACCACCCTTGCATTGCATGGACAAGGGGTAATGGCTGAGGAAGAGGCCGTAAAAGTTGGTCGTTTAGTCGGGTTAAATAATGCACAGGTACAATCGTTACAAGAAATTCCGTTGAGGGGTTCGCTGGAGCAGGTTCCACCAACTGATCCAACCCAATACCGTTTTTACGAGTTGTTGCAGGTTTATGGCTCGACCTTAAAAGCAGTGATAAATGAAAAGTTTGGCGATGGTATTATGAGTGCAATAGATTTTACCATGGATATTGACCGGGTAGAAAATCCCAATGGTGACCGGGTAAAGATTACGATGGAAGGGAAGTTTTTGCCTTTTAAAAAATGGTAGCTTGAAATTGTTGAGATTAATAGGCGTGTAAAAATGGTTATTAAGATGGGACTTTTTGAAAAACCAGTGCGTTAAACCACTGGTTTTTCCGTTAAGGCTACCTATCTTTAACACCTCATCACTTTTATCGCTTTGCAATGAAAAAGGATTTTCCTGTATATGATATCTGTCAGTTTTCTTATTCGCAGGAAGAAGAAATTATTGTAAAACCTTTTGGCGACTACCTTAAATCAATGCGGAAACTACATTTTCCGCATCGCCACGATTTTTATCATATTGTGCTTTTTACGAAAGGGAGTGGTAGCCATTCCATCGATTTTGAAAAATTTAATGTACAGCCCTTTCACGTTTATTTTATGGCACCGGGACAAATCCATGGCTGGGATTTTGAAGGTGAGGTAGATGGTTATGTAATCAACTTTTCGGTAGGTTTCTTTAAATCATTCCTGTTAAATGCTCAGTATCTGGAGCAGTTTCCGTTTTTGAGTGGTAATGTTAACTACTCAGCGGTGGAAATAGAGCTGGAGGAACAGGCAAATGTATTGGCCATTATGGAGAAAGCGGTGCTGGAGGAAATGGAGCAAGCCCGTTTTAAGCAAGATATGCTGCGGCTGCTTTTATTGGAGTTCTTTTTGTTAATAGCCCGCGCAAACAATGATGCAACGGAAACGAAGAGCCCTGAAAGCCACAACCGGGCAACTTTACGCAGTTTTGAAAAATTAATTGAGCAGCATTATCTGCATCACCGCTTACCAAAACATTATGCTGGCTTGCTGTTTTTAAGTCCAAATCACCTTAATGCGGTATGCAAGGGGCTTTTGGGCGTTTCGGCAGGTGATATGATCAGAAACCGCATTGTACTGGAAGCAAAACGCATGTTGGCAAATCTCGACCTTACAGTAACCGAAATTGCCTATAGCCTGAATTTTGAGGATAATTCTTACTTCTGCAAATTTTTTAAGAACCAGGCGGGTGTTTCTCCTGATGCTTTTAGGAAAGGGCTTTAAATAATGATTTCATTTTGAATGAAAGAATAATTGAATGTTTTACATAGTGCCTGTTCAGCTTGTAAGGTAATACATGATAAAGCAAGCTTGCTTAATGAACTTAATTTCTTAATGATGAGCTTAATTTTTTTTCACCATTAAGGAGTTAGTAATATATTCAATCGTTAAGCAATAATTAAATGATTGAATTTTGAATGAGTGATGTGGCTTATTCAATCATTCAAAATTCAATCATGCTATAATTAAGTAATGCTTATAAAACTATTGCGCACTTGCAGTAATTGGTGTAGCGAGGATTTTTTCGGCTTCGGTATCCTCATATTTATCAATTTGTTTTTTCAATTGTCCCATTAAACCAGCAGTCAGCTTTTCGTATCCTTTTTTGCCAAAAATATTGGTGTTCTCGCTGGGGTCTGCCAGCAAATCGTACAGTTCCCAGGTGTTTACGCGGGTATAGAAACGGATAAGTTTATAGCGTTTGGTTTTGATACCAAAGTGAGGTGATACAGCATGTTCGCCGTTTTCGTAATAGTGATAATAAATGGCGTCGCGGCCTTTTGCTTTTTTTCCGCTGATTAGAGGTAAAAACGATTCGCCCTGAATATCTTTCGGAATGCTAACCCCGGCAGCCTCTAGTACGGTAGGGGCAATATCCATATTTAATACAAAATCGTTTGATTTGGTGCCGGCTTTAACCAGGCCCGGGTAACGCATTACCATTGGCGTTCTGAAAGATTCTTCGTAAATCCAGCGCTTATCAAACCAGCCGTGCTCGCCCAGGTAAAAACCCTGGTCTGAAAGGTAAATTACAATGGTATTTTTAGTGAGGTTGTGTTTATCCAGGTAATCCAGCGCACGGCCAATGTTTCTGTCGAGCGAGGCTGCGGTGCTCAGGTAATCGCGCATGTAATGCTGGTACTTCCATTCGGTTAAGGCTTTGCCTGATAGGTTACGGGCTTTTAAATCGGCATCGATAGGTTTATAATAGGCATCAAATTTTGCCCTTTGATCGGCGTTCATACGGTCAACCGATGGCTCGCGGCCGTTTTTGCTATACGATAACATTTTAAGGTCGTAACTCATTTGCATAGTTTTACTAATGCTCATATCCTGAACTTTAGCTGCTTCGCGGTTTGTATAATCATCGTAAAAGTTAGCCGGTAGTGGGAAATTAACCTTGTCATACATGCCCATATCGCAGGTATCGGGAATCCAGGTGCGATGCGTAGCTTTATGGCCCACCACCAGGCAGAAAGGTTTACTCTGGTCTCTGCTATCTAAATATTTTTCTACCTGATCTTCGATCACATTACTGGCATAACCGGTTATGTGCTCCGTTTTGCCATCCATGGTGATGAAATCGGGATTATAGTATTGTCCTTGCCCGGGTAAAATTTTATAAAAATCGAAGCCTTGTGGCGTACTTTCCAGGTGCCATTTGCCAATCCAACCGGTTTGGTAGCCCGATGCCTGCAGGTTTTTTACAAATTCATTTTGGCTTCCATCAAATTTATAATTGGTGTTATCCTTGAAACCATTTTTATGGCTGTATTTGCCGGTTAGGATTACCGCTCTGCTTGGACCGCAAATAGAATTGGTTACATATGCTTTATTAAAAATGGCACCTTCTTTGGCTATACGGTCAATATTTGGTGTTTTGGCTATTTTAGCACCATAAGCGCCTATGGCCTGGTAGGCATGATCATCTGATATAATAATGAGAATGTTGGGCTTTTGTTGCGCAATAGCATTTAGCTGCAAAGCCATGAAGCAGAGCATGCAAAAGATGCGGGTAAGTTTTTTCATTTTATTGGTTAGTACGGGTTGGTTTAATGGCTTAAAGTTAATAATGTTCAAAGCTATTTAAACCGGCTATCCAAATTAATACATAATTATTCTGCACTAATTGCTTCCCCTGAGGCTTCTTTAATGAAAAACTACCACAAGTATTTATTTGATGATGAGTATGGTTTTGGGGTTTGAAGAAAGTTTCAGGTAAACGTGATTTTCAATTCTGTAGCGTTTAATTTCGATATGAAGCAAAATGGCCGACATGCCTTCTTCATCTAAAACCAGTTGCCCTTTTTCCAGTTCTTCAAACTCGTAAACGCTTAGCTTCCGGCTAATTTGTACAACAGGTTTGCAACTTTCTTCGATTGTTACTGGTGCTAATGTGCTGCTCGATAATCTCATTTCTTACAATATTTTGGTAATAAATTCTTTTATACACAACAGTGCTTAAGTGCAACACCTGTTAGGGGCAACAGCGATACGCTCGTGGTAGTCGTTTTGTTGAGGCAATCTTTAACGGACTAAAACAAACGTTTGTGCAGGTTTTGTTTGCCAGGCTAATTAAATTACTTCCTATTTTAGAAGAAACATAGCCTAAAGTATTAACAAACCCAATATATAAACAACCTAAATTTATGCGTAAAATTTTATTCCTGCTGCTCTGTAGCTATACAATCTCGGTTCAGGCACAATGGTTAAGGCCTGATAGCATTTTTGCCCGGATGAAAAGTGTAGCCGACTGGCAATGGAGGACTTTAGAAACTGATGGCTGGAAAAATCCCAAAAAAGACTGGACTTCGGGCGCCATGTACACCGGGATGATGGCCTTTGCAGGGCTGAATAAAACCGATGTTTATTACCAGAAACTCATTCAGGTTGGTGAGGATAATAAATGGAAAATTGGCCATTACCGCCATTTTGCCGATGATTATTGTGTTGGACAACTGTATGCGCAGCTGTATAGCATTTACAAACAACCCCAATACATTGCTGATTTTAAAAGCCTGGCCGATTCAGTAGTTATTTTACCACACACCGAATCATTAAAATGGGAAAAAAATATCCAGTTAAGGGAATGGGCCTGGTGCGATGCCTTATTTATGGGACCTCCGGCACTGGCTTATTTAAGCCAGGCTACCGGCTATGCGAAATACCTGGATAAAGCTTCAGAATTGTGGTGGAAATCAACCGCTTATTTATACGATAAGGACGAACATTTGTTTTATCGCGATAGCCGTTATTTTGATAAAAAAGAAAAGAACGGTGCCAAGGTATTTTGGGCACGTGGAAACGGCTGGGTAATTGCCGGATTGGTAAGGTTGCTCTCTACTATGCCGCAAAGCCATCCTGATTATAAACGTTTTGTCAAGCTATATAAAGCCATGTCGCGCCGGTTGGCAAAGTTGCAACAGCCTGATGGTACCTGGCATGCCAGCTTATTAGATCCGCAAAGCTATCCAAGTAAAGAAACCAGCGGAACAGGTTTTATTACTTATGCCATAGCCTGGGGTGTAAATAATAAGCTGTTGCCTTACCGAAAATATGAAAGCACATTAGATAAAGCCTGGGTGGCATTAAGTACTTCGGTACATGCTGATGGCAAGTTGGGGTATGTACAGGCACAGGGTGCAGCACCAGATAAAGTGGGTTATGACGATACAGATGTGTACGGTGTAGGCGCTTTTCTGCTGGCAGGAACAGAACTTTTTAAACTGAAAACAGACCAGGGAAATAAAGTTGCAATTAAATAGCTGTTAACCATATCAGCCTATATGTTTTTCATTATTAAATAGTTAACGGCGGATAACTTTCTTAACTGCTGATCTATAAACATCATCAAGCCAGGATAAGACCATGTGTACTTATCCTGGCTTTTTTGTCTCTGATTTTAAATATTTGCTACAATAATTTTTTTGCGCTACATTAGCTCCCGTATTCATGGTAAATATTCTTAAAAATATCATCAATAGACCTTCTTAATTCGGGCAACGTCTGAAAGGCTGCCGTATGTGCAGCTTATTTTAATTATTTTTATTTCAACACGTGCTGCCGGTAGTTTTTGTGCTATCGTTCAGTTTCATTATACGTAATTTTAAAAACATGATTTTTGAAAATAGTTTGGCATTTGCCCAAAGTATGGATCAACAGGATCCGTTAAGCCATTTGCGCGATGAGTTTTTCTTCCCGCAGCAAAATGGAGAGCCGTTTATTTACTTATGCGGAAATTCTCTTGGGTTGCAACCTAAAACAGCAAAAAAATATATCGATCAGCAACTTCATAACTGGCAAAACCTGGCTGTAGAGGGCTGGTTTGAAGGCGATACCCCCTGGATGTTTTTCCATAAAGCCCTTAAAGAGCTCATGGCACCTATTGTTGGGGCAAGCAGTCAGGAAGTTTCGCCAATGAATACCCTAACAGTTAACCTACACTTGCTGATGGTGAGTTTTTACAAGCCAAAAGCCCAAAGGTTTAAGATTATTATGGAATCCGGCGCCTTTCCATCCGATCAGTATGCTATTGAAAGCCAGGTTCGTTTTCATGGTTACGACCCTAAAGAGGCCATTATTGAAGTGAGCCCCAGAGCTGGCGAATACACCTTAAGAACAGCCGATATTTTAGCTAAGATTGCCGAACATGGCGATGAAATTGCCCTGGTACTGTTTGGCGGCATCAATTACTTTACCGGCCAATGGTACGATATGCCAGCCATTACCAAAGCGGGCCACCAGGCAGGAGCGATAGTTGGTTTCGATTTGGCGCATGCTGCCGGCAATGTGCCTTTGCAGTTACACGATTGGGATATTGATTTCGCCTGCTGGTGCTCATATAAATATCAAAACGCTGGTCCCGGTGGCATTAGCGGTATTTTTGTGCACGAAAAACATTTTACCGATACCAGTTTAGACCGTTTTGCCGGTTGGTGGGGCTACAAGGAGCAGGAACGTTTTAAAATGACCAAAGGTTTTGTGCCGGAAGTTGGTGCCGATGGCTGGCAGGTAAGCTGTACGCAGGTAATCCCAATGGCGCTCTACTATGCTTCATTGCAGATTTTTGAAAAAGCAGGATTTATTGCGCCGTTGAGGGAAAAAAGCAAGCAATTAACCGCATATCTGAGTTATATCATTAAAGAAATTAACGACATACTCGGCGAAGAACAATACCAGATTATTACCCCCGAAACCGAGGATGATCGTGGCGCGCAGTTATCTATCATTGCCAAACACCAACCAAAGCCTATTTTTAAGGCCTTAATGGACCATAATATCCTTGGTGACTGGCGCGAACCTAACGTAATCAGGTTAAGCGCGGTTCCACTTTACAATAGTTTCGAAGATCTCTTTAAAACAGGCTCAGTATTATTAAAGATAAGTAAAGAGCTGATCTGATTTTACCAACAAAATTATTTATCAAAAAAAAGAAATTATGGAACTTACTCCTGAAATTACCGCCCGCCTGCTCAAGCTGGAGGAAAAATATACCGCAATGGGCCAGGATATGGGCTCTTACCTGGATGGCTTGCTTTATGCCGATTTTTTAACTTATTGGGATTACATCCATCTGGATACCCTTTTAAGTCTGCAAAGCCCCAAAACCCCGTTTCCTGATGAGGAAATCTTTATCATGTACCATCAGATTACGGAGTTATATTTTAAACTAACACTTCACGAGTGCAGGCAAATTGCCGAACATGCTGAGCTTACCGCTGCATTTTTTACCACGCGGGTTAAAAGGATTAACGCTTATTTTAATGCCTTAACCACTTCTTTTGAGGTAATGGTAGATGGAATGGATAAAGAGCAATTTCTGAAATTCAGGATGTCGTTGCTACCCGCCAGTGGTTTCCAGTCTGGTCAGTACCGCATGATCGAAATTTGCGCAACCAATTTTAACCGCCTGGTTGATAAGAGTAAACGTGCCGAACTGGCCAATGCAAGCATCGAAGAGCAGTTTGAACACATTTATTGGAAATTCGGTGCTACCGAACTGGCTTCGGGCAAGCAGACCTTAACCTTAAAACAGTTTATTAAAAAATATGCCGGTCAGTTTTTACAGTTGGCTAAAGAAAGGGTAGAAACCAATTTCTCGGCGCTTTATTTACAATTGCAGGCGAAAGGCGAAGATGTATCGGCACTGGCCGAAGAACTGAGGAAGCTGGATTTATATGTAAATGTAGAGTGGCCGCTTTCGCACTACAAATCGGCGGTGCGCTACCTGGAGAAAGATCCGGTTGATGTAGCTGCAACAGGTGGTACCAACTGGCAGAAATATTTGCCTCCGCGTTTCCAGAAAAGAATTTTCTACCCCTTTTTATGGACGGATGAGCAGATGGAGGAGTGGGGTAAAGGCTGGGTACTGGAAGTGTTAAAAAGCCAGCGGAGAGAGAAATCTTAATATCACATCGTCATTGCGAGGAGGAACGACGAAGCCTGCCTGCAGCAGGCAGGCAATCTTACAACGGTTGCTACAACCAGCATTCGCATTAAGATTGCTTCGTGCCTCGCAATGACGACTTTTCTTTAAGTCTCATATTATTTTACCATCAACCTTCAGCTACATACCATTGCAAAAAAAGCATCAGTTTTAATTAAAATAATGGTGGTTTAATTTTGGTGCAATTAAGAACTTTATTTATTCGCTATTTTGTTTAATCAAGATTTCGATAACACAAACACACAAATGAAACCTTAATTAACCAAACCAATGTTATTACCACATTATCGAAAACTAAAAAAGTCCGTTTTATTACTGCTTGCTACCATAAGCTTATGGGGAAGTAAAGTTTATGCCCAGACTGAATTTTCTACCGATTACCTTAAAATCAGGATTGATCAGAAAGGCTACATTACCAGTTTTAATAATATCACCAAAAAGCCTGCCAGCGAGTTTAGCCCTGTTGATAAGCCCTCTCCCTTATTGAGTTTATACAGCAGTAGCCGTAAAAAGTATTATTTGCCTACAAAAGCAATTTATACCAAAGGTAAAGCAACCATTGCGTTATTCTACAGCAATGGTTCAGTTGCTACCGTAAAATTCGAGCCTCAAAAAATGTACTTCAGGTTAAGCCTTTTATCGCTTACCAACCGCACAGAGATAGACGATATCGAGTGGGGTCCTTACCATACCACCATCGATAACCTGTTTGGCGATGTGATTGGTGTGGCCAGAGATACCAGTGCTGCAGTAAATTATGCTATTGGCGCTTTAGCGTTAAATGATACTACAACCGGAGGTAAATCAACCAACATCGGCGATTGTGCACCTTTTCAGTACATGATTCACAGCCCCGATAAAAAGCGTTTTCCTTTGCCAGCAGATTTAAAAGAAGGGCAGCTTTTTGCCATAGGTGGCGATGGAAAAAACGACGTGGCTTTTTACTCACACCCTGAACCTTACTACCGGATTTTGTACGGAAATACTGCTGATATTGATGAAAAAGGCAGGGTTTCTATCGTTTATCATGCATCAGACAGACGCAAAGGAAAAACCATTTCATTTTCGTTAATTCCTTTTTTGCCCACCAACAAGCCCAACCACATTGAAGTAGAGCCGTTGGCAGATGTAGATTATATAGGCTCCAAAATAGCACTATGGGGAAGTCCGGACAGCATTGCTTTAATGACGGTGATTAAAAACATTGTAAAAGCCGAAGGCTTGCCATACCCAATGGTAAACGGCAAATGGATTAAAGATCCGGCGGCTTATTTAAACGATGTGGCCACCGCAGGCGGTAACTGTGATAGTGTTATTGCCTATACCCAAAGACTTGGTTTTAAAGCCGTACAGTGGGAGCATGAGCCCATGTTTGGTATCGATAGGGGCAATAAAGGTTATATTGATGGATTTTCTTTTGAAAAAAAGCCGTTGAAATACACTGCTGGCAATAAATCGCATAAAGACTTTACCGATATTTCGAACCCGCTGGGGATATGGGCCGGATTTCATACCATTACCAATGCATTAAGGCAGGGTACCAAAGATGTAAGCCCTATGCCGAGCAAAGATTTGGCCTATCAGGTAAAAAGAATACTGGCCAAAGATATTAACCCTGCAGATACCATTATTGAAGTTACCGATCCTACTTATTTAGATGAAATTGCCAGTTGGGAAGGGCATACCGAGCATTTAAACATGATTAAAATCGGTAATGAAATTATTTATTACCAGGGTGTATCTAAAACAGCACCCTACAGGTTACACCATGTAAAAAGAGGCTATTGGAAAACCATTGCGGGTAACCATGCTAAAGGAGATACGATTTATAAACTGCAGGTTTCTATTGGTTCGGGTTACGATGGCATTATTCCTAACATGAAACTGCAGGATTCTGTTGCGTTGTATTATGCTGATATGAGTAAAATCAATGGCATTTATTACCACGATTGGGATGGACAGGAGTTTCTGTTTAATCAGGGCCATGGTTATTATGCCGTAAAGCGTTTTCACCGCCAGTTGTTTAACCGGGCTGCACAACATAAACTACCCGATCTACGCATTATGGGCGCCACACTTTCTGAAGGCTCGTGGCATTACCAAAGCGTTTGGAATGTAGGAGGTGGTACCAATATGTACGATGTTAAACAGCGTAAATGGGGCAGTTCAACCTCTGAAGGAAAAGATTTAAGAGATGTGGCTTATGCCAATTACTTTCCGGCAACCTTTGGGATGAATTTTCAGCTTACACCTGCTTCAAAAGTAGCCGATTATGAGCATATTCAAGCCGTTTCAATAGGGGCGGGGGCAACCTATCAGCTCCATATATCCAAAGCATCAATAGAAGGCTGCCCGCAGAAAGATGAAATTTTCGCGGCCATCCGTACCTGGGAAAATGCAAAGGCTGCCAATGCTTTTCCAAATCACCTTAAAACCGGGCTGGCCGATCCATCGAAAGACTGGCACCTTGAGGCAACAGATCAAAATCATTGGAACCTGTATCCAATGCAAAATGGCGAAAAAGGCAAAGCCATTGTTTTAAGCAGGGATGTTAAAGGTGGTTATTAAAAACTGCTTTACGCATTAAAAAAAGAATTTTTAACCAAATAGTATACTGTGCTGCGTGGAGTGTGTTCGGTCCGGGCCGGATACGCTCCGCAAAAGCAGTTTTGTGAGGCGTTATTTAACTGGTTTTGATAGATACCTGTAAGCCCTCATCAATAAAAAAATAACCATCCAAATGAAAAACACTTTCGCATTCGCAGTCTCCTTTATATTTAGCTGCGGTGTTAGTTTCGCACAAAAGGTAGTGGTACCCTCCGTACATCACGAATACCATGTAGCGGTTAATGGTAACGATGCTAATCCCGGTAGCTTAGCAAGTCCCTGCAAAACCATTATGGCTGCAGCTAATAAAGCCATGCCTGGCGATGTGATTACTGTGCAGGCTGGTACCTATCGCGAATCAATCGTTCCGCCGCGTGGTGGCAATTCCGATCAGGAACGCATTACCTATCAGGCTGCTAAAGGCGAAAAGGTTACCATAAAAGGATCGGAAATAGCCAAAGGATGGAAAAAACTACAGCATGATACCTGGGTGTTGAAATTACCCAACAGCTTTTTCGGTAGTTTTAATCCCTATAAAGAGCTCATTCATGGCGATTGGTTTTCGCCAAGACCTAAAGACCGCAAATACCTGCGTGGTGCGGTGTATCTAAATGGCAGTTGGCTAATGGAAGCTGCTAAAAAAGCAGAAGTAACCGATCAGGATGCCAATCCTAAAAACCAGCTTTGGTGCGCTGGCATTGAGGGTGATACCACAACCATTTGGGCGCAGTTTAAAAATACAGACCCCAATAATGAACTGGTAGAAATTAATGTTCGCCAAACTGTATTTTATCCCGATAAACCCTTTGTTAATTACCTTACTATTCGTGGTTTTACACTCGAGCAGGCTGCAACAAATTGGGCACCGCCCACTGCAGAGCAGCACGGCCTTATTGGTACACACTGGAGCCGCGGCTGGGTAATCGAAAACAATACCATCCGCTATTCTAAATGTGTAGGCATTGCGTTGGGTAAATATGGCGATGAGTACGATAATAAAGATACCGAATCGGCAAAAGGATATGTAGGTACCATTAACCGTGCCCTCGCTTTTGGCTGGAATAAAGCCACCATTGGTGGGCATTTGGTACGCAATAATACCATTACCAATTGCGAGCAAACAGGTATTGTAGGCAGTATGGGTTGCTCATTCAGTGTAATTGAAGGTAATAGTATCCACGATATTCACATCCATCGTTTATTTGATGGTGCTGAGCAAGCCGCCATTAAATTTCATGGTGCCGTTGATGTTCAAATCCGTAACAACCACATTTACCGCAGTAATTTTGGCATCTGGCTCGATTGGATGGCGCAAGGTGCCCAGATTAAAAACAATCTAATGCACGATAATGATCATGATATCTTTTTAGAAGTAGACCATGGACCCATGCTCATCAGCAATAATGTACTGTTATCTAAAACCAATTTATTGATGAACTCAAGCGGCGCTGCTTTTGTGCACAACATTTTTGGCGGGGGCATGACCGTTGTTAATTACGACGGCCGTTTAACGCCTTATCATTTGCCTCATGCTACCGATGTAGTTAATTTACACGATAACCCTGGGGGCGATGTGCAGTTTGTGAATAACCTTTTCGTTAATGCAGGCAATGCCAGTCAATATGCCAAATCGCTGTTGCCGGCAATGTTCGAAGGTAATGTGTACACCAAAGGGACAATAAGGGCTGTTGATCAGAACAAACCCATGCGTTTTGGCGAAATGGGCAAAGATGCACAAGACCAGTTAAAAAAATATAAAGAACAGGCTGCCACTGAAAAAACAGCTTTGGTGAAAGATGAATTTGATGCTGCAGCCATTTTGTCTGCTCAAAATGATCATTTTTACCTGGAAATAAACCTCGATAAAAACTGGAAAACAGCACAATCCCGAAAACTGGTAAGCACCAGTTCGCTGCGTAACGCGATAGTGCCCAACCTGCCATTCGAAAATACCGATGGTTCTGCTCTAAAAATTGATACCGATTATTTTGGTAAGAAACGTGATATTGCAAATCCATTTCCCGGACCATTTGAAATAACTACAACTGGCAAACAAAAACTAAAATTGTGGTAAAATATAACCCTATCAACGTAAACACTAACCGGTTGGCAAAACAACTGCTTGCTAAAGGCATTTTAGCTGTCTCACTTTTATTTGGATTTACAGCGGCTTTGGCTCAAAATGTTGCGTCTCAAAGCAAAGCGCCGCAAAACAACTCAAAGGTAACCAATATATGGGTGGTGTTTAAAACCCACTTCGATTTAGGTTTTACCGATTTGCCCGAAAATGTATTTAAGCGCTATCGCGAAGAAATGATGGATAATGCTTTAAGCGTAATCGAAAAAAGTGAAAATGCACCCAAAGAAAAACGCTTTGCCTGGACGGTTTCGGGCTGGCCTTTACAAGCTCAGATCTTGGGGCCATTGCAAACACCCGAAAGGAAAGCGCGGATTGAAAAAGCCATTAAATCGGGTACTCTGGTGGTGCACGGCTTGCCTTTTACCACCCACACCGAATCGCTTGATTACGAAGACCTGGTTAGGGGCTTAGGTTTTTCTTCGGCTGTTGTCCGGAAATATGGATTACCCTTGCCCATCAGCGCTAAAATGACTGATGTACCCAGCCATTCGTGGATTATGCCTACTTTACTTAAACAGGCCGGTATTCAGTTTTTACAGCTGGGTTGTAATCCGGCCAGTCAGTTTCCGCGTTTCCCCGAATTATTTTGGTGGGAGGGGGCTGATGGTTCTAAAGTGCTGTGTAACTATACCGCCGATTATGGCTCGAGCATAAAACCCACACCAAACTGGCCTTGTAAAAATTACCTGGCCATGCAAATGACAGGCGATAACCATGGTCCGCCATCGGCACAGGAAATTGATAAACTGCTGGCTTATGCTGCAAAAGAATTACCCGGCGTTAAAATACATTTCGGCACACTCGATGACTTTGCAAAAGCGGTTTTAGCTGAGCGCCCGCAATTGCCCACCGTTAAAGGCGATTGTCCCGATACCTGGATTCATGGCCTGCAATCTAACCCAGTAGAGACAAAAGTTGCACGCAATATTCGCCCGCTCGAATCGGCGCTGGATGGCCTGAATACCCAAATGAAATGTTGGGGCATTCCGGTTAGTACTGTTTCTACAAAACTCCGGAAAGCTTATGAGCAGAGCTTGTTGTATGCCGAACATACCTGGGGAATGAATGCCGAATATGGCCCGCGTTACAGCTATGGCGATGCCTGGAAAAAATGGATGGAGGAAGCCGAAGCCGAACCACTGCCCGAAAATGGCAATTATGCCGCTTTAAAAAACAGCAATGCCCATAACACTGCCGTAGGCAGCAAGCGGAAATGGTTACGTTCTTACGATGATAAGCGCCAGTATATCCGCAATACCAATGAGTTGGTTGGCAGTGAATTAAATGCCGAACTCAATTTGCTTGCTCAATCGGTAAGTAAAAATGGCAAAAGGGTAGTGGTGTATAATCCGCTGCCCTGGAAACGATCCGGGATGATCGAAAATCCCTGGGAGAAAGGCAAATACTTTTATGCCAAAGACGTAGCTCCTTCAGGTTACAGTACCTATACCATTAATGAGCTAAAGGAAAGTGTAACGGGTAACGATCAGCAAACCACGTTTACTACTCCTTATTTTAAAGTGGTATTCGATTTAACCAAAGGTGCAATCAGTTCTTTAATTGAGCAGTCAACTGGCCGCGAACTCGTTGATCAAAGCTCCAAATATGCCATGGGCCAGTTTTTACATGAGCGCTTTAGTGCCAATGAAGTTGATAATTGGTTTAATGCTTATAGTCGTGTAAAAGATGGCTGGGGCTTAAACGATTTGGGCAAACCCGGTATGCCCGATGCCACGAAGGTGCCTTACCTGGCTTTTACACCCAATGCATGGAACATTCAGGTTATGCATAGCGCAGTAGCCGATGTAGCCACTTTAACCGCCTTAACTACCAATGGTTACGCAAAAGGTTATACCATTCAATTTACTTTTCCGCGTCAGGCCGCTTATGTAGATGTAGCCTGGAGTGTAGATGCCAAAACTCCCGATAAGCAAGCCGAAGGAGGATGGCTCTGTTTTCCGTTTAAGGTTAAACAACCAACTTTTACCATTGGCCGTTTGGGCGGGCCGGTTAACCCTGCCAAAGATATTATTAAAGGCACCAACAGGTATTTAATGGCAGTAAATACCGGCGTGGCACTTACGCAAAACGATCAATCGGGAGTTGCATTAGCCTCGGTTGATGCACCACTGGTTAGTTTGGGCATGCCGGGCTTATGGAAATATGATCTTGATTACATACCTACCCAGCCTGCGGTATTTGTGAATTTGTACAACAACATGTGGAATACCAATTTTGCTTTATGGCAGGCCGGCAGCTGGACAGAAAAAGTACGTGTTTGGCCTATTGCTAAGGGTGTCGAAACTGTTGGTAACCTGGTTAAAAATGGCTGGGAAACGCGCTTACCATTATTAACAGGGCAGGCAGATGGAACTCCTGGTAATTTACCCCTAACTAAAAGCGGAATAGCGGTTTCGAGGGCAGGGGTTTTAATTACAGCCTTTGGTGAAAATCCGGATGGCAAAGGCACTGTTTTGCGCCTTTGGGAACAAGCCGGAAAATCAGGTGTTTTAACAGTTACTTTACCCGGTAAACAATTTTTAAAAGCACTACCCGTAAATCTGCGCGGCGAGGTGCTGGGTAAAGCCATCAGTATTTCGAATGGAAAGTTTAACTGCAATATTAAAGCATTCGGTCCAGCCAGTTTTATATTGCAATAAAGGTTCATTGTACTTCTATTTTTAGCCACAGGTGTGCAGACAAAAAATCTGTCAATCTGTGGCTTTTTAATTTTTCTTGAAATTTGAGCCCAGCTATCAGCTGAGGTTGTAAATCTTCTCAAAAATCACTTTCTGTTAATTGTTTTGTGTATTCAACTTGTTGTTAATGAGTGTGTAGTGGTATTTGTGTGTCGCTGTAGGCAGAATGCTGCAACTTCAGTTTTACAGCAAAAAAAGCATCAATAATTATCAAATCAATGGTGGTTTAGGGCTTCAGATATCTTCACTTTTACTATGTCAAATAAATATTAACTAACCAAATTTTCTAACCAACCCTTATGAACAAAAACTAACCTAAATCTTTAAACCAAACCAAATGAATTTATGTATACACAACTAAAACTATTATTAGTAAGCTTAAGTATCAGCTGTTTTATGCTGATATCGGTTAGCACACAGGCGCAGGAAGTAATTACTGTGAAAGGAAAAGTGCAGGACTCAAAAGAGGGTATACCCTTACCCGGTGTTACCGTTAAAATCGAAAAAGGTACTAGCGGTACTGTTACCAATGAAGATGGTAATTATAGTATCAATGCACTTAAAGGCAGCAAAATTATTTTTTCGTTGGTAGGCTATACCGCCAAAAGCCTTAGTGTTAGCGGAACCACCTTAAACGTTCAGCTCGATAATGCGCAGAACGATCTCGAAGATATAGTGGTGGTGGGCTATGGTACCCAAAAGAAAGAGTTGTTATCCGGATCGGTAGTTACGTTAAAAATGAACGATGCACGCCGGAACACACCAACCACTTCTTTGGGTAACCTGCTTGCTGGCCAAATGGCAGGCGTAAATGTAAGTACGCCGAATGGTATCCCAGGTACACAACCAGGTATATCAGTGCGTGTGGGTACCTCTTTTAATGCCCAGAACGTACTTTATGTCATCGATGGAAAAATCAGTGGTTCGGGTGATTTTAACAACCTGAGTCCAAATGACATTGACAATGTAACCGTTTTAAAAGATGCGGCCTCGAAAGCGGTTTATGGTAGCCGGGCTGCAGGTGGAGTAGTTTTGGTAACTACCCGTACCGGGAGGAAAAATTCGGCTGCAACAATTGATTATTCATTTAGTACAGGATTTGACAGGCGAGGAAAAAATGCACCATTAACCAGCGCAGTTGAAACGGGCGAACTATATAACCGCATTAACCCTACAAGTGATCCTGCCGGCTGGAAATGGACCGATAGCGATCTCGAATATTTTAAAAATATCAATAATGGTTGGGGTTATGATCAGTTAGATGCTGTTTGGGAAAACCCATATACCCGTACACACAATTTAAATGCATCGGGCGGTAGCGATAAAATTAGCTACTTCATCGGCGGTTCGTACACCAAGCAAGGCGGCTTTATGAAAAACCTAACCTTTGATAAGTACAACCTGCGCGCCAATATTACTGCTGATATTACTAAAAACCTGAACTTGTTTACCGGCATTACTATTAATAATAATTTAATGTATTCGCCAACCAACACATCGGTAGGAGATATAGCAGGTATTTACAGAAAGCAATTGCTTTGGCAACCAGATCAACCTGTGTGGACAAACGGTGGTAACCCTATTGATTATGGCTGGATTGGTAACGTAGGGGCAGAAGTAAGGGGCGATGGTGGCTATATTAAAGGCAATAATATTAAACCGGTTTTAAATTTAAAAGCCACCTACAAAATTGCAGCAGTTGACGGGCTTAGTGCTTCGGTGCAGTTTAACAAATCGTACACCAATAACCGTAATAAAACTTTCGAAAAACAGTACGATATGTGGGTGATGAAAAAAACAGGTTTTCACATCTTCAGTACGGATGATAAAGACCTGGTTACGTTAAAAAAATCATCGCAGATTGGTAAAAGTTTTATTCAGGAAAACTATAACTGGGGTAACGATTACCAGTTAAATTTTCAGGTAAATTACGATCGTTCATTTAAAAAACACAATTTAAAAGGGTGGCTGGTTTACGAAAAAGCTGAATCGAATAGTGGAGGCATAGTTGCCGGACGTGAGACGTTTCCGGTTTACATTACAGACCAATGGTGGGCAGCAAGTAACCAAAGAGCCGATGATTACGGAGGTGGAGATACAGAACTCTCTGACGGAAGGATTTCGTACGTAGGTCAGGCTTTTTATGATTACGATGGTAAATATCTGGCCAGTTTCTCTAGTCGTTACGATGGATCGATGCGGTTCCCTGCTGATAAACGCTGGGGCTTTTTCCCTGCCGGATCAATTGGTTGGGTGGTTTCGAAAGAGAAATTCATGAGCCAAGCGAAAGGTATTGATCTGTTAAAAATACGTGCCTCAGCCGGTTTAACAGGTAACGATGCAATTGGAGGCTGGCAATGGCAGCAATCTTACCAAAACGGTAACGCTATATTTTTAGGCACAGCTCCGGTAAGTAACGTAGGGATAACCTATGGTGCTTTAACCAATCCAAACCTTACCTGGGAGAAAACCTTAAACTATAATGCAGGGGTAGATGTAGAGTTTTTAAAACATTTTAGCGGCAGTGCTGAATATTATTACATTAAAACCTATGATATTTTAGGATCGCGCATTGCTTCTGTTCCGCCAACATTTAGTCGTACATTACCTGCTTCTAATTATGGGCAAATTAATGCACAGGGCGTAGAAATCAATCTGGGTTATAAAAACAGCACCAAAAATTTTAGTTACTATGCTAACTTAAACGCTGCTTATGGTGCTGCCAAATATGCTATCCAGGATCAGAATGTAACCTATCCGTGGCAAGCCAATCCAGGTAAAGCTACCAACCGTATCGTAACCTATCAGGCTACCGGAATGATCCGTACCCAGGCCGATCTGGATGCTTTTAAGGCAGCAAATCCTAACTATAAGTTTAACAGTATTGTTCCTGCCCTGGGCCACTTAACTTATGCAGATTTAAGCGGGCCAAATGGTACGCCTGATGGAATTGTAGATAATTGGGATCAGATTCAGGTTAAAGATAACAACAATCCTATCGTTTTAGGACTTAACCTTGGGTTTGAATGGAAAGGTTTTAGTTTAGATGCTACTTTTAACGGGAATTTGCGCCAATCCCGTTTCGTAAACAGTTTGGCGGCTGGTGTAGAATGGAACCGTATGTGGCTTCCCTGGTATAACGATTCATGGACACCCCAAAATCCAAATGCCACTTTACCCATCAGACTTAGCGCAAATGATGGTACACAATCTGTTGTGACGGGCAATAGTACCTACTGGTTAAAGAATGCCAATTTTTTACGGATGAAGTTGTTGAACGTTGGATATAGTATTCCATCACGTTATATCAATAAAGTAGGAATATCCAGAATGAAATTTTATTTCAGCGGTAGCAACCTGTTCGTAATAAGCAAATTTAATAAAGACTATTTCGATCCTGAAATTGGCGATGGATTCTCCGTTCCGATTATGAAAACCTTCAATTTTGGCGTAAATGTTTCACTTTAGTAATGGATAAATAGTATGAAATTATATCTCAAAAATATACGATATTTCGTGTTTAGCATGGCAGTATTGCTAGTCGCAGCATCCTGTAAAAAGGGATTGGATTATAAAAATAACGGGGCAATCAATCCTGAAAATGTATGGTCAGACCCAACCATGATCAAAGCATTTTTAAATGATATTTATGGTGCTTCTATGCCGGGTTGGTCTTTTGATGGGAACAGCACCGACGAAGGTTATAACGGGCCTAAAACTTTGGGGAATTATCAGCGTGGGATAATTGCTGCAGATCAGACCACCAGTTCACTCAGTTATTCGGTAATCGATAAATCAAACTTCTTTTTAGATCAGCTTGAGGCTGTCCCTGCAGGTGTATTACCGGCCGATTTGAAAGCTCAGTATATGGCAGAAGCCAAATTCTGGCGTGCCTGGAGCTATTGGAACATGGTAAACAATCTGGGTGGCGTGCCGCTAATTTTACATACCCAAAATGCCGATGATGTTAATGCTTTGTTCAAAGCACGTAATAAAACATCAGAATGTATAACTCAAATTATTAAAGATCTGGATGATGCTATTGCTGTTTTACCAGGAAAATACACCAGTAATGTAGATTACGGGCGCATTACTAAAGTGGCTGCAATGGCGGTGAAAGGAAAAGTATTAATGACTTATGCAAGTCCTTTGTTTAATCCTACCAATGACGGAAGTCGTTGGCAAGCCGCTTACGACGCCAATAAAGCGGCTAAAGATTATGCCCTTACACAAGGACATGATTTATTTCCAAACTATAAAAATATCTGGTATACCGAGAGAAACCAGGAAGTGATTATGGTGCGTCAATATGTTTTTCCGGGTGCTGGGATAGCATTCAATTCAATCAGGCCTACACCATTAACCAAAGATGCTACGGGCGTTAACCAACCTACGCTTAATCTTTTACTGGCTTACCCTAAAAAAGATGGCAGCCCAATGCAGTTCGATAAAAATCAAATGTCCGATCCGGTGTATAATACGCAGTTTATGACTGATTTTTATACCAACCGCGATTCGAGGTTTTATGCTACAATATTTTTCGGTGGTGTACCGTATCCAACTCCTGATGAAGTTTCGCCAGTGTATGTTAAAGGAAATAGTTTCTGGGAAGTTTGGAAGTATGATGCGGCAACCGATAAATACTCGACTGCTATGAATGTTGTACATACTGGTATGACAGGTGGCGGACAAACTGGTTTCTGGGAAAGAAAAGGTTTAGATACCACTTTAGTAGCTGCATTGTACGCTCAGGGACAAACCGATTGGCCGGTAATCAGATATGCTGAGGTTTTAATGAACTATGGCGAGTGCGCCAATGAGCTGGGTAAAAGCGGTGAGGCTTTACAAGTGTTGAAAGACATCCGTCGCCGTGCCGGCATAACTGCAGGTGGTGGAGGTAATTATGGTATTACTGCAGCAGCTACCAGCGATATCCGCGACGCATACATTAACGAACGTCAGGTAGAATTTGCCTTTGAGAATAAACGTTTTGGTGATTTAAGGCGTTGGAAACGTTACGATTTACTTAATGCCCAGACTTTTAAGCATGGTTTGTATGCCACTTTAAAGGATGGGGTGGTAATTACTCCTTCAGAAACCATCATGAATGCCACAACCCGGGCCAAACTAAGAGGTGTTTACATAGATAATTTAGATGGCGATCCGAATTTTAAGTTTAATCTCGATTTAAATCACTGGTTTTATGCCATACCACCAGCTCAGATTTCTCAATCTAAGAACGTGATATTACAAAATAAAGAATGGGGCGGAACATTCGATCCCCTGCAATAAGCGCTCAATTCGTTAGGAATAGCTAATAGTTAGTTATGATTAGTTTGTTTTAAAAAGGAGGGGGGCGAGCCCCCTCTTTTTAAGTATAAAACTTTTCAATGCAGCAAAATTTAGAACAGGAAATCAAAAGTATTGCCTTTAATAAAAAACAATGGAAAAAAGCCGGAAATTAACAACAGGTAACAAGTTTGAAAAGAGATGAGAAGCATAAAAAAATATAAACCGCTTGGTTGTTTGCTATTGGCCTTTGTATTTGCGCAATTGCCGGTATATGCGCAGTTAAATAATGAAACAGCAGCACAGCAATTGCTTAGACTGTTGAGTGGGCGTATGCGCTTAAGTATACAGCAATATTCGGGTACCAACCTGGTTAACGAACAGCAGTTTAAGCAAAATCAGCTTCAAAGTAATGGGGCAAACTGGCAATTGAAAGTACAAACAGCTAAAGTAGCCGGTGTGCCCGAAGCCATCGATGTAACAACCAGTTTTATTCTGGAAAAAGGAGCGGCGGTGTCAACGGCAGTATCAGCCTCATTCGATTTTAGCAACTGGAGTCGCGATAATTACGTTTTGGTACCGGCCAGTATTTACAACGGCAACCGTTATCATGCCATTGGTAACGGCTATAATCCGCCTTATCCGGCCGAAATGTATTACAATACCAATGTACCCTTAACCATTTCCAATAATCCCAGGCTGTCTATCGAAAAAGGAAAAGCATCGCATATTGAGCTGCAAAGCACCAGTACGGCAACACCTGCCATGTGTTTTTATTCGCCTGTAGCAAAAAAAGGTTTTATTGTGCTTACCGGGCAGCAAACCGATTTTGGAAATAACGGATTAAGCATTGCCGAAAATGCGGTTCAGGATAGCTGCAACTTTAGCATTACAGCCCCGGCCATGCGTAAACTGGCAGCAGGTTTTGGCGATTACCATGCCAGTGGCGATAAAGCGCCTGATTGGAAAATCGGCGATGCACTTAACCTGAGTTTCAGGGTTTATGTTTTTGCCGCCAATGGTATTCCCGATTTGCTTACCAAATTTATGCAAGTGCGCAAGGCATTTACCGGCCCCAACCATCCACGCAACCAATTGCCCATGAGCAAAGGCTTAGCACTAGGCCAGACCATTTGTAGCAATAATTTTATTACTGTGCCTGCAGGCAGTTATTACACGCCCGAGAATGGCAACGATTTTCAAGTGGGCTGGGTGAGTGGCATGATCAATACTTACCCCATGCTGGCCATGAATAACGAAAAAGAGCGTAACCGCGTTGCTGCCGAGCTTGATTTTGTGATGAATAAGTTGCAGGGTAAAAGCGGCTATTTTTATGGTGGCATCACTGCCAAAGGCGAGATCCGCCCCGAAGAAATGAATGCTGCTTACCCCGAAATACAAGCCATGGTGCGTAAAAACGGAGATGTGTTGCTGTGGTTAATGAAACATTTAATGTTATTTAAAGCACAGGGTTATGGCAATATGATTAAACCTGAGTGGGAAAATGGTGCCCGTAAACTCGCAGCTGCCTTTACCCAAACCTGGAAAAAAGATGGTGAATTTGGTCAGTTTATTGCACCCGAAACCGGTAAAATTGCCATTTACAATTCAACTGCAGGTGCCATTGTTCCTGCGGGGCTCGCCATGGCTGCTACTTATTTTAATCAGCCCGAATGGCTGGCGGTGGCTAAGGCCTCGGCCAACTTTTATTATAACCGCGATGTAGTAAATCAAGGCCTTACCGGTGGCGCCTGTGGCGATATTTCGATGGATGCTGACAGTGAAACTGCTTTTGGTTTTATGGAATCGTTAATGGCATTATACTATTACACGGGTGATAAAAGCTGGTTAAGCAAGGCCGAAGTACAGGCCGCACTTTGCGCTACCTGGGCCATTTCTTACGATCCGATTTTTCCGGCCAAAAGCCAGATTGGGCAGCTAAAATGCAATATGGCCGGTGCTGTTTGGGCCAGTATCCAGAACAAGCATGCCGCGCCGGGTGTATGTACCTCATCAGCCGATTACCTGTTTAAACTTTTCAGGGCAACAGGAAATAGCTTGTATGCCGATCTAATCAGGGATATGCAACATGCCTACGCCGAGGCGGTTAATGTACCGCCATACCACATTACCACCAATAACTTACCAGGTTCGAGTATGGAACGCATTCAACCCAGCGACGCTGAAGGTAAAGGCAGTATTGGCAACTTTATCAACACCCGCAACTCGTGGACCGAAACCAATGGTATGCTGATGGCGCTTGAATTACCCGGTATTTACCTGCAAACAAATAAAAAGAAGCTTTATGTGTTCGATCACGTTACAGCCAAAATCGTAATGCAGGATGTTAATGGGATAGTGCTCGAACTGAAGAATGAAACCATCCACGATGCCCGGGTGAGCATTTTTGCTGAAACCAGCACAGCTGCGGTAAAACCCCTGGGCTATAACAATTTTATAAAATGGCCTCAGGCCAATGTAAAAGCTGGCGAAACCATAAAAGTACAGATCACGAAAAATGGTCAGCTAAATCTTTTTCGGGCCAGTTAATTTGGGTAACAAAAGCTTTGCTAAGGAGGAGTTAAAAATCAAGAAAGCATTAGTATTAGTCAAAATTGCAATAGTTATTTGCCCTCATAAAAAATATTTTTGTTCATAAGGTAAAGTGTAAATTAGATAGATGCAATCATCAAAATATTTGTCAAAGTGTGTTTTGGGCACTGCTGCTTTAGGTGGCATCTGGGGGCCAATCGATAAAGAAGAATCGGTTAATGCCATATTATTGGCGCTCGAGTATGGCATAGAAGTCCTTGATACTGCGCCGGCGTATGCCGATGCTGAAGAAATTGTAGGTACGGCGCTAAAGCAATGGAAGGGAAGGATGCCGCGGATAAACACCAAAGTTGGGCGCTTAAAATGTTATGCCACCGATGAGGGGATTTATGATTACAGTCCTTCAGGCATGGAAAAAAGCGTACATGAAAGTTTGACAACGATGGGTGTCGAAGCCATTGATGTTTTGTTTTTGCACGATCCCAATGCCATTTCAGAAGATGATGACCTGGCCGCTATCTTTAATCAAATGCAAAAGTTTAAACAAGCTGGTTTAGCCAAAAAAATAGGTATTGGCGGTAATTTGCCCGAATGGTTTAAACAATACAACTTTGAGTCAGTATTTGATGTGGTGATGGAATTTAACCGTTTAGATGCCTGTTGTAACGATGCCCTCACTACCAGTATGCCTTATTATCGGGCCAACAATATTCAGTTTTATTCGGCCAGCCCTTTACACATGGGCTTACTGGGCAACAAATACGATGAGTTTATAAATACGCCACCGGTTTGGATGGATAAAGAAAGTATCGAAAAAGCCATACAGATCAAAAAGATTGCCGATAAATACAACCTCTCGTTGCCCAATATGGCGCACCGGTTTATCCTCTCCATACCAGAAGATTTTAAAATGGTAATTGGCCCGGGTAATTCCGAACAACTGTTAAAAACCTTATTCGATATTCAGGGAGGGGCTTTGCCAGAGCAGGTTTTTAAAGAAATAATCAATTCAAATACAATTTTAAACGAAATACGATGAACGCTATCGATAATGAAATATTCCATATTCAATCAGTCCAGGTAAGACGCCTGGCACCTGTGCAGGCAGTTACTCCCTTTCAGGATGCTACAATGGGGCCATTTGGTACATTTAGTTTATCGGTAATTACACTGACTGATGAAGACGGAAATATTGGCGAGGCACCTGTTTTTAGTGCTTATGTCCACCTGCTCGAAGCCTGTATATTGCCCATCTTATTTCACAGCCGCAATATTCCTTATAAAGAGCTTTACCAAAAACTCTACTGGTCTATCCGAAATGAAGGTTTTAGAGGTACTGCGGCATCTATACTGGGGGAAGTTGATTTAGCTTTGCACGATTTGGCTGCACGACGAAAAATGAAGTCCCTCCACCGTTATTTAAATGCCGATAGGGACGATGTGCTGATGTATTGCAGTGGTGGGGGTACCAATTATTCGCTTAAAGAACTTGAAAAAGAAATTGAATATTTTCTTGGTTGTGGCACCGACTGTATCAAAATGAAGGTGGGTAAAGATTTCGGTACTGCCATGCAGGAAGATATAGCACGGGTTAAACACGTACGCAAAATCATCGGCAATGATATTAAACTGGCGGTAGATGCCAACCAAATCTGGAATGTTACTCAGTCTCTGCAATTTATCAATGAGGTAGAGGCCGAAAATATTGCCTGGTTTGAAGAACCTGTGCATTCGGCTTCTATAACAGAAATTGCCTTGTTATGCGAAAAATCGACTATCCCAATCTCTTTTGGCGAGTCGGAGCGGAGTGCAAAGGTGTTTCCATCACTGAAGAATGCTGGCGTGAAACATTTACAACCTACTCCTTATTACCTCAGCAGTATCGGCGAGTGGATGGAGGTACGCGATTTAGCCATTGAGGCTGATCTCGATTTTTCATCAGGTAGCTATTCGCTATTTACTGCAGCTATTTTAGCCGCTGCGCCTGAAAATTTCAGGGTAGAATATTTGTACACTTTAATGAAAGGCTTAGAACCCTATTTTTCAATCTGTGCCAAGCTGGAAAAAGGCAGGTTTATTTTGCCCGAAATAGAAGGTTTGCCCATCCGGATTGATTGGGATTACTGGGAACGCAAGGGTAAAATAGATATGAATAAAACCTGGGCTGCCGAAAAATCGAATTCTTATAGTCCCATTGTTCTACTTTAACTAAGCGGTATATGGATGTCTCATTAGCCCTTATCGATTATGTTGTACTGCTGGGGTACCTCATTATGCTGCTTTTTGTGGCCTTTTACCTGGGGCAGAAAAAGAAAAATGCCGATGATATTTTTTTAGGCGGACGAAGCCTTACCTGGTGGCAAATCGGCTTTTCGTTGTTCAGTGCCAATGCAGGTCCAATGATGTTGATTGGTTTTGCCAGTATTGGTTTTACCAAAGGTGTGGTAGGCAGTAATTTTGAGTGGCTGGCCTGGATTTTCCTTTTGCTGCTGGCCATGGTTTTTGTACCACATTACCTTACCACTAAAGTGAGTACCATGCCGCAGTTTCTGATGGTGAGGTATGGAAAACGGTCTTATAACTTTTTAACCATTTATAGCCTGGTTTCCATCATGGTGGTTTGGTTAGGCAGTGGTTTGTATGCCGGAGGCTTGTTAATTTCGCAGATCTTTAACTGGCCCTTGTTTAAGGCAATGGTACTGGTAGCCATTATTGCAACCAGTTTTACCACCCTGGGCGGACTTAAGGCGGTGGTGCGAACAGGCGTATTTCAGTCTATCATTATCATCATATCTTCCATCGTGCTTACGGTGCTGGCACTCAATAAAATCGGTGGCATATCGCAACTCGTAAATACAGCCCCCGCTTCATACTGGCATTTATTTCAACCAGCTAAAGATCCCGAATACTCGTGGGTAGCCATTGTTTTAGGTTATCCGGTGGTGGCTATTTATTATTGGTGTACCGATCAAACCATTGTGCAGAAAGTGCTGGCGGCAAAAGATATTAAAGAAGGACAGTATGGAGCTGTTTTTATTTCAGTACTTAAAATTATCATGCCTTTCATTTTTATATTTCCGGGCATCATGTGTTTTGTTTTGTATAAAGATATTGCCAAGCCTGATAATGCCTACATTACCCTGGTTAAACAGCTTATGCCACCGGGCTTAATGGGTTTATGCATTGCAGCCTTAATTGCAGCACTAATTGATACCATTTCTTCGGGGCTAAACTCATTTAGTACCGTATTTACCCTGGATGTGGTTAACCAGTATAAAAAACTCAGCGAAAAACAAAACCGGCAGGTTGGCAGGCTGGTAACCGTTTTGGCTGCGGTACTGGCTTTGTTGATTGCCACCTTATATTCTTACTCGGGGAAGGGCTTTTTTGATTTAAGCCAGGGATTGGTATCCATTCTGGCGCCACCCCTTTCGGTGGTTTTCTTAATGGGCGTACTCTGGAAAAAAGCCAATAACAAAGCTGCCGAAACTGTATTGTACGGTGGCGGCTTCCTTTGTATTGTACTGGGGCTCTGTCACATCCTCAATTATCCTTACAAAGGTTATTGGCCGCATTTCTTGCTGTTGTCTTTTTATATCTTTTTAGCTTTATCGGTTATCATGGTACTGGTTTCGCTTTTTACTAAAAACACACACGAGCATCCGCTACTTTCTATTGCCGAAACCAACAGGCAGTTTAAATATAAATCAACACGCGTTTGGCTACTTTGGGCCATTCTTGCAGTGGTAATGGTTGGTATTTATATTATCTTTAATTAAAAACTATTTTATGGCTAAACAATTTTCGAACGGGCAGAAAAGAAATAAATTCAAGCTAATACTGCTGGGCTTATGGCTGTCTTTTTCAATTCTTTCCTGCCAAAAGGCGACTGATAAAACCAAAGATAAAGAGCTGGTTTTTGTAGTTAACCTGGTTAATGATGATAAAAAGGTTCAGGAATACCTGGATTATCATAAGAAAATATGGCCTGAAGTAGAAGCTGGTTTTAAAAAGGCAGGATATAAGAAAATTACGCTTTACCGTTTCAATAAGTCGATTGTGATGATTATTACCGTACCCGAAAATGCCGATTTAAACCACATGGGGCAGGTAGTCGAATCGTATAGCGAAAAATGTAAAGCCTGGAACCAGCTGATGAGCCAATACCAGGTAGGTGTTGCAGGGGTTGCGCCGGGACAAAAATGGGCGCAAACTGATGAGATTTATTCCTTTGTCAATCCGTAACATAGCTTAAGGATTGGTCATTTAATCGGCATACTCTTTAACAAATGATCTTGGCGACTGGCCTTTGATTTCTTTAAAGTGTTTGTTAAAGTTCGACAGGTTATTGTGGCCACTGCTGTAGCAGGCCTCACTGACATTGCAGGTACCTTCAATGAGCAGTTTGGCGGCAAAGCCAATGCGAACTTCTTTAATAAAATCGAGCAGTGTGCGGTTGGTTTTAGCTTTAAAGAACCGGCAAAAAGCAGCGGGGTTCATATTTACCAAATCCGCCACGTGCGAAAGTGAAATCGTTTCTTTGAAATTTTTGAAAATGTAATCGTAAATCAGGTTGATTTTATCGGCATCGGCAGAGTTATCAACGATATTAAAACCTGGTGTAGCCAAAATAGAATATTCGCCCGATTGTGCCAGCACATCAAGCAGGTGTAACATTAACGAAGCCCGGTGCAGGCCTTTGCTTACCAGCATCTCCTCCAATAAGGTTTTTGCTGTTGCTAAGGTATTACCGGTAAAACGAATCCCTTTAGATGCATTATGGAACAATTCCTTTAAATGGCGTGCTTCGGGTTTCTCCAGTAAATCTTTCCCCAAAAAATCAGGAAAAAAATGCACTACCGTAACGCGGGGAGTTTGATAGCTGTTTACACTTCCATAATATTGCCAGCAATGTGGCAGGTAACCGCCCATCAATATCAAATCAGATCCTTTGAAATCGCCGGTATGGTCGCCAATAAATCGTTTGCCTTCACAGTTCTCAATCAATGCAATTTCAAAGTTGAGGTGGCACTTCATGTGCGTGTACTTAATCAACTCAAGTGGCTCAGTGCGGATGGTAAATGATTGGTTAGGTGGAAAGTTAAAGTTCTCGTATCTGTATTCCATAAAATTGTATTTCTACTGTATAAATATCCTGTTTTTGGCCGAAATATGCAAGCGTATTAACGATTAAATTATTGTCTTTTTTGGAATTTTATTTGATATTTTTAGATTTTTTAACCCGATGTAAGTTTAGTTTTAAGAATATTTGAAATTATATTTTGTTTGATGTTTGTTTTCTTAATGTATATAAATAGTTGTTTTATTAGTGAAAAATAACCCATGAAAAAGATAGTACCCGTAGTACTCCTCATGTTCCTCGTCTTTACCGTCGAGGCTAAAGATGTAAAAGTTTTAAGTCCGGATAAAAAGATAGTATTAACCTTAAGTACAGGTACAAGCCAAAAACCGGGCTTAAACTATAACGTAATGTTTAACGGGCTGGTAGTGCTTGCACCATCTCCCCTGGGCTTTGAATTTGAGCATCAAGCCCCCCTATCCAATCACCTGGAAATGGTTTCGGTTAACGAAAAATTAAATAATACCACCTGGAAACCTGTTTATGGCGAGCGCAGTAGTTACCCGGACCTTTACCGGGGTGTTACCTTTCAGTTTAAAGAAACAACCAAACCTTTCCGCTCGTTCACTATCGATTGCCGCGTATACAATGAAGGGCTTGCTTTCAGATATAACATCAGCACCAGCAAGCCACTAACCATTACGCGTGAGCTTACTGGTTTTCAGTTTACCCAGGATCACCCTTCGTGGATTGCACAACATTCGCAGGCAAGCTATGTAGCCGGAAGTGTAAGTAAAACCATGAAGGAAACAGAGCGGCCTTATGTAATTAAAATCCAGCCCGATTGCTTTGTGGCCCTGGGCGAAGCTGCCTTAACCGATTTTACGCAGATGAGGTTTAGCCGCGCTGCTACCGACAGTTTATTATTGCTGGCCGCACTTAAAGGAAAGGTGGTTTTTGATCACGATTTTTCTACCCCCTGGCGTTATGTAATGATAGCCGGTTCGGAAGCTAAGCTGTTGGAAAATAATTATTTAGTGTTGAATTTAAATAAACCTAATGCACTAAATGATGTATCGTGGATAAAACCCGGGAAAGTAATGCGCGAGGTTACTTTAACCACCACCGGAGGCAAAGCCAGTATCGATTTTGCAGCGAAACATAAGCTTCAGTATATCGAATTCGATGCAGGCTGGTATGGGCACGAATATGATAATGCTGCCAGTGCCCTCGCTGTAAATGTAGATACTTCCCGATCACCAGGACCATTAAACCTACCCGAAATTATTGATTACGGAAAGCAGAAAGGCGTGGACATTATTTTATATGTCAATCAAAGGGCTTTATCAAAAGAACTCGATACCGTTTTGCCCCTGTACCGCTCATGGGGTGTAAAAGGGATTAAATATGGTTTTGTGAATGTAAATTCGCAAAACCATATTACCTGGTTGCACGAAGCGGTTAGAAAAGCGGCCCAATATCAGCTGATGCTCGATATTCACGACGATTATCGCCCTACAGGTTACTCACGTACCTATCCCAATTTAATTACCCAGGAGGGTATTAGGGGGGATGAAGAAAGTCCGGATAATAAACAGAGCCTAACCACCATATTTACCCGTATGCTGGCTGGCGCTGCCGATGCAACAAACTGTTATTTTGCACCAAGGGTTAATCAAATGGGGTCGCATGCCTCCCAAATGGCCAAAGCAATTTGTATTTACAGTCCATGGCAGTTTGTATATTGGTACGATCGGCCTGCAGGTTCGCCCCTTGGAAAAGGAGGAGCAGGCGCTACTGCCGCAAATGGAAAAAAAGCAACAGTACCTGTAATTACCGAAATTCCGGACCTCGGATTTTATGATGCCTTACCAACCGTATGGGATGATACGCGTGTACTAAATGGAAAAATTGGCGCCTATGCAACCATTGCCAGAAGAGATGGGGATACCTGGTATGTGGGTACTTTAACTGATGAGGCCAGAAAGTTTAGTTTAGCTTTAAGCTTTTTAAAAAAGAATGTAAAATACGAAGCAACAATCTATGCTGATGATGCCAGCCTGCAAACAGATACCAAAATCCTCATTACAAGACAAAAAGTAGATTCGGCAACCGTTTTAGATCTTCATTTAAAAACAAAAAACGGCGCAGCGATCATCATTAAAGCCTTAAACAACTAAAAACAATTTTAGGTAGCGCAATATGCAATTTACAGCTATCAAAAAAGCATCGGTAATAGTCAAAATTTGAGGAGTATTTAAGGAGCGCTGTTTTTATTTTAGACCCAACAAATCATCCCTTATTCGCTCCTGGATTAAGCAAATAAACTCATCCCGGCCTTAGGCTTGGGTGAGTTTTTGGTAAATACTGCATGCATTATAAATCAATTGGTTTGCAGGCTAAACAGCATTCTGATTTCAATTAAATAAAGCTTTACTGTGCAAATAAAACATCAGTATTGGTCAATGTAGCATCAGTTTTAGGGTGGTGGAATTGGCTAATTTAGCGGTTATATGATCAGCAATCATCATTTACAATAAACAACACACAAACAAATCCATGAAAAAAACACTACTGATTAATTTTGTGCTGCTGCTCCATTTTTTGAGTAGCCAGGCACAGTCTACCCAGTTAAAAACCGACGATCTGAGCCTGAATATTTCTGCTTCAGGGCAAATTACCACCATGTCAAACCCCAAAACTGGGAAGAACTACCTTGCTGGCGGAGGTAAAGCACCTTTGTTAAAAATCCAAACCGGCCAGCAGTGGGAAGAGCCATCACAGGCAGCATTCAGCAGTAAATCGGGTATCATTACTTTGAGTTTTGCAAGCTCAAAGGTTACTGCCGAGGTTAAAATTACCCAAAAGAAAACCCACCTGGTTTTTGAATTAACCCGTTTAAGTGCAAAAGATAATGTAAACGCAGTAATTTGGGGGCCATACCCAACCAGTATTGGTAAAACCATTGGCGAAGTGGTTGGCGTGGTACGCGATGGTACTTATGCAATCGGACTTCAATCTTTAAACGTGAAAACACTGGGAGGTGTTTTAAATAATGCCGAGGGTACCGATTATTCAAGAGGATCGGTAGCTGTAAGCCAGCCTTATGGTAGTAGCTTGCAGGCTTTTAGCCTCGACCGTTCGAAAGACAGGAAACATACCGTTTGGAACCAGTATCCCAATATGCCGGTTAAAGCGATAGCCAACGAAACAACTATAGGTTCGAAAATTGCACTTTTTGGGGCTCCTGAAAATGATGTGCTGGCCCGTATTGGTGCCATTGAACTTGCAGAAGGCCTTCCGCATCCCTTAATTAATGGGGTTTGGCACAAACAATCGCCCGAAACAGGCCGCGCCTATATGATTGCTGATTTTGATGAAAGCAATATCGATTCCATGTTGAATTATACCCAACAGGCAGGCTTAATGTCACTTTATCAGGAAGGCCCCTTTCAATCGTGGGGACATTTTGTTTTAAACCCAACAGCCTTTCCGCATGGTAACGCAGGTATGAAAGCATGTGTTGATAAGGCAACGAAAAAAGGACTTCGCATAGGTGTACATACGCTTAGTAATTTTGTAAATACCAACGATCCGTATGTTACACCGGTGCCCGACAAGCGACTTGCTTTAACCGGCACTTCAACCGTAGCCGAAAACATAGCCCCAACAGCTACCGAAATTACCGTTGAAGCAGATGAATATTTTAAAAATATAAAACCAAGCACTTTACATGCAGTAGTTATTGGCGATGAAATTATCCGTTTCCGCGAGGTAACCGCAACAGCGCCTTACAAATTGCTCGATTGCCAGCGTGGGGCTTATGGTACAAAAGCAGTGGCGCATACTAAAGGTACAACCATTGGGATGATGATGGATTATCCTTACAACACGCTTTTTACCAATTTTAACCTTCAACAGGAAATTGCCGGAAATTTGGGTCGCTTTTTTAACGAAACAGGCATTTCGCAAATGGATTTCGACGGACATGAAGGCTGTTTATCGGCTGGTGAGGGTGATTATGGCATGCAGGCTTTCGCCGAAAAGGTTTTTAAAGATACCAAACATACCCTGGTTAATGGAACCAGCCGCTCGAGCCATTATTACTGGCACATCTGCCATTACTGGAACTGGGGCGAACCCTGGTATGGTGGCTTTCGCGAATCGCAGGGAGATTACCGGTTAGAAAATCAGCCTTTCCTCGAAAGAAACTACATGCCTAACATGCTGGGCTGGTTTTTACTTTCATCAACAACCACGGCCGAAGATATTGAATGGATGATGGCACGTGCAGCCGGATATCACGCGGGCTTTGCTTTAGTTGCCCGTTATAAAAACCTGCAAAAAAATCCGAATACCAGTCAGTTGTTAGGTCTTATTAAACTTTGGCAGGAAGCTTACAAAAAGAATATTTTCAATGCCGATCAACTGGCCCGGTTAAAAAATCCAGAAAACGATTTTCATTTGGAGCAGAATAACCAGGGCTGGAAATTGTATCCTTTTAAAAAAATCAAATTTGAGCATGCCAAACAATTGCTTCAGCCGGGTCAGCCAACCTTTTCTGAGTGGCAATTTACCAACAGCAGTGCCGAGCAGCCTTTAAATTTTACACTTACCTTTATGGGTAAAGAAGGGGCAATCCGCAACCCATGGCTCGAACTGGATGGTTATTTTAAGCTCGAGCTACCCGGCGAATTTGAAGCCGGGAACTCAATTGTATGCAACGGTACCACAGTGAAAGTGTACAACAGTAAAGGTGGCTTTAAAAAAGAAATTGCCTTAAAACAAGCGATTCCAAGCTTAAAAAATGGTAAACATATCATCAAATTTGATTGTGAATTTGCCGAAGATAACGAGCTTACCAACAGATTTATCATTAAAACAATCAGTAATGCCGAGGTAATTGCAAATAAATAAATAATCAGATTCTATAGTGGTCTGTGTTCGCACAGACCACTACTAATGAACGCCTCGTAACTTTTCCTCTAGCTTCGAGCTGGAAAACCCTCCTCCCAACTTCAACGCCGCTTGATCCCGCTAACTGTCTAAGTCAGCCGGCTATATGCCGGTTTCACTGTTTATTGCTGTTTTCTACCCATTAATGCCGCTAGTTTTGGGTATGCAATCAATAAATCAATCCTTAAAAGCAATAAACATGAAAAAATTATCAATCCCACAACGCGCAGCTAAATTGGCCAGAACAGCCATGTATATTTTAGGACTTCAGTTAATTGGTTTTGGCTCGGCATACGCTGCACAAAATAATTTAACCGATAGTAACACCATGGCCGAAAAACCATTGGCAGCAACAAAACATATTAAAGCCGGCGTACTGGATGTAGGTTATGCCGAAGCTGGTCCGGTTAACGGAGAAACAGTGATTTTGCTTCATGGCTGGCCCTACGATATCGATAGTTATACCGAAGTAACGCATATTCTTGCCGCAAAAGGCTATCACATATTCGTGCCATATTTAAGGGGCTACGGTACCACGCGGTTTCTTTCGGCAGCTACTCCACGCAACGGACAGCAATCGACAGTGGCAGTAGATATTGTAGCCTTTATGGATGCTTTGAAAATTAAAAAAGCCATTTTGGGTGGTTATGATTGGGGTGCACGAACAGCCGATATCGTTGCAGTGCTATGGCCTGAACGGGTTAAAGGATTGGTTTCAGTAAGTGGCTATTTAATTGGTAGTCAAGCTGGCAATGTGGCTCCGCTACCACCAAAAGCAGAGTTGGCCTGGTGGTATCAGTTCTATTTTGCAACAGACCGTGGTGCAGCAGGTTATGCCGCCAATACCAAAGCCTTTAATAAACAAATATGGCAGCTGGCCTCTCCAAAATGGAATTTTAGCGATGCTACTTACGAACAATCGGCCAAAGGTTTCGATAACCCTGATCATGTACAGGTGGTGATTGATAATTACCGCTGGAGATTGGGATTAAGCAAAGGAGAAACCCAATACGATGCGCTTGAAAAGAAACTGGCTATAGCACCAGCCATTTCAGTACCAACGGTAACTTTAGAAGGGGATGCTAACGGTGCGCCACATTCCGACCCTTCACAATATGTCAATAAATTTACAGGTAAATATGTGCACCATACCATTACAGGAGGCATTGGGCACGTATTGCCTCAGGAAGCACCACAGTCTTTTGCCGATGCCATTATTGAGGTTACAAATATGGCGCGATAGTTAATTGTTTTAAGGTGGGTTTACTAATTTGGTTCTGCGATTTGCTGACTAACATGAATAAACCACTGTTTAAAGCGAAGAACGCCGTCAATCCCAAGGGCTAGGTAAATCAAAAAAACAGGAGTAGTAAAGAATAATTGGCACTACCAAACCTTAAACGCAGTGGTTTTGTGTTTCAGGTTTGCACAAGACTTTTGCATCGCAGTTGCTAACAAAACAAAGTGCCGCTGTTTTTTTGATGTGCGTAGGTAGTGTAAAGGCCCATTGCTGGATTGACAAAGCGTTTAGCCTACTTTGACGCTTCAAAGTAGGTTGCCTCCGCGGCATAGAGCGGTACGGAAATGCATAGAGCATTACGACATTAAATTAATAAACATACTTACTTACCAGGAAGGATTAAAAAATCAGTTCCATAATCATCGTTTTCCTCGCAGTAATCAATTCATTAAAAGCACCATCAGCAAGCTGAAACAGCTGCTTGTATAAAGGAGCCATAATCAGCGGATAAGACAATAAAGAAAACAGGTTCATCAGGAATTGGGAGGGAGGCATCGTTTTAAGGGTGCCCGAATCCATTTCCTGTTGTACTTCGCTTAAAAAGCTTTTTACCGGACCCGTATCTATATTTCCTATCAGTTGTTTCCCCAGCGTGTTGATTTCGGTAACCATAAAAGTTTCCTGATAGGGGAAAGCCATCATATCCTTTAAAAATACTTCGATCAGAAATTCTACCTTTTGCCTGAAAGGTTTGGCAGATACCATGCATTGGTTGAGGCGTTCGCTCAAACCCTGCATCGCTTCCTGAAAAACAGCCGCAATCAGTAAATCCCTCGATCGGAAATAGTAATGTAGCGAAGCACGGTTTACACCTGCAGCATCGGCAATTTCCTGCGTTGTGGCATGTAGTTTACCCTCGGCGAAAATGAGCTTTTTTGCGGTATCCTTAATCAGTTGTTCCGTTCCGGTGTTTTTAAGTGGCATATATTGTTTTTTCGTATTAACTTAAATTTAGGTGACTGTTTATACCAATTTCGCTGATAAAATAGGCATCGTGCGAGATCACCAACAGCGTTCCTTCATAGTTTTTAATGGCTGTTGTTAGCACTTCCAGGCTCTTCAGGTCAAGGTTATTGGTTGGCTCGTCCAGAATAAGCAGATCGGGTTTCAGGTTACTTACCGAAAGACAGCAAAGCGCGAGTTTCATCTTTTCGCCACCACTCAATCCTGCACATTTCCTATCAAATGTGGCTGCATCAAATTGCGAATACACCAACATCGCTCTGATTTCATGTTCCTGCAAGCCAATCGAATTGTATTCCTGTACCTGCTCATAGATGCTTAAATGCGGGTTTATCATTGCATAATCCTGATCGAGATAAAGATAGGAAAAATCGGCAGCGCTGTAGTTTCCCTGCATGGGTTGCAACTCACCGGTTACGATTTTGAGTAAGGTACTTTTGCCCGAACCATTTGCACCCTCAATCTGCATCCTTTCTCCCGAGCGGAGCTGAAAACTAATCGCCTGTGAAAGCAAAGGCTCGCCATATCCGAAATTAATGGCATTGGCATCTATCAGTAACTTGCCATGGTGCATTTCAGAAGCCGGGATATTTATTTTTAATACCTGGTACTGCTGAATTTGCGACCGCGTTTCCTGCATATGCTCCTGTAATCCTGTTATCTTTTCGTTTTGCGCATCCAGTACTTTGGCCGTACTGCGTTCCGATTTACTTTTCAATCCACCAGCAATAATGCGCGGGAGCGAGTTGCTTTGTCCGGCACTTTTGCCACGCTGCTCTTGTTTTTGGCGTTGGTAAGCTACATCTCGGGCTTTTTTTTCTGTTTGTTTAAGCGTTTTGGCCTGCTCGTTAAGCTGTGCATGCAAAGCATTAACCTTTTCCAGCTTTTGCTGCTGATAAAACTCAAAATTACCACCGTAAACTTCAATCCCTTTTTTGCTCAGTTCGAGTGTTTTGTTCATCAGATTAAGCAGGGCTCTGTCATGACTTACCACCAAAATAGTTGCCTTGCTCTGCTCAATTAGCTGGTACAGTTTGCTGCGGGTTTGCGTATCGAGGTGGTTAGAAGGTTCATCCAGTAAAATCAGTTCGGGCTGGTGCAGGTCTATACTGGCCAGGAAAATCTTTGTTTTCTGTCCGCCGCTTAAACCACCAAGTAATTGATCGGTTGACAAATGTTCCAGTCCCCATTTTTTGAGCGCCTGACTTACTTTCTGCTCAATTTCCCAATCATCATCAAGATTAGTAAAATGTTGTGGATCGGCATCGCCACCCAAAATAGCTTGCAGCGCTTTTAGTTTTTGATCAATACCCAATGCACGGGCAACAGTGTACTGATCGTATTCGCCCAAATGCTGTGGAATGTACCAGGGCCTTTCAGGGGTAATAATTTCGCCGGTGCCAGGTTGCATAGCACCAGCAAGCATTTTAAGCAGGGTTGATTTGCCCACGCCATTAATACCTACCAATGCTGCTTTATCGCCGCTGGCAATGTTCAACGAAAGGTTATAGAAAAGCTGTTCGTTGTCGGGATGGGTATAAGAAAGGGATCGGATAATTAAACTCATAGCGGCTAAATAAAATAGATAGATAAAATATTTATGCCTGCAAAGATATTAATCTTTTTTGTTTAACAAAAATGTTAAAATAAAAAATGTACAAATTTTTATTATAAAAGGAACAGATTATGAGTCGATACAAATGATTTATGCTTCAAATGCGATGTACACATAGAGGTGCTTTGCAAAGAAAATTGCAGGGGAGCTAAACTTTTGAAAGGGGAATTAAGGGCGGAACTGATTATTTTAAATAAAGTATACTAAATTGGTCGACTTTTTTCTATATTTGGCCAGTCACCAGGATCGCTTTGTGGTCAGTCGGGTAGATTTCAACAATTCATAAAAAAATAACATCCTGGTTGTGCAATATGCGGCGCTTTATGTAATGGTGGAAAATTCATTTAGTCCACATGGCGTACAATCCAGGGTGTTATTTTTAAAGCTTTTCCCAAGATACGATTAAGCCCTTATTACTAACTGATTATCACAGAAAAAATAAATACTATAAAATCCATAGATTTAATTGGTTTTGATATTTTTTTGTTTTACCTTTACAGCATCTAGTAATTCCACCAATAGTAGATAATTTATACAGAAGAAGGGAGAGGGAGCCTCGTTAATCTTCTAGCAACTTTTCAGTAATGAAATAAGTGCTTTACTCATTCCGGAGGTATTCCGGAAAAATAAATTTGCTGCATCTAATAATTCCACCACTAGTAGATGATTTATACAGAAGAAGGGAGAGGGAGCCTCGTTGATCTTCTAGCAACTTTTCAGCAATGAAATAAGTGCTTTACTCATTCGTCCGAAATTTTTTGGAGGAAAAATAAATTAACTAAGATATGAAAACACTTAAACTACAAAACTCAGGCTACTGCAAATAGTATTTGCGTGCACAAACATGCTTTCCTTTTTTTATTAAGCGGCTGGTAATTTACCGGTCATGGAAGAGGTATGTCTGCTGCACAGGGTTTTAAAAACAGGAATACTAAACTAAAAACCATAAACATGAACTTTAAAAACTATCTACCCACACTTAAAGGCCTCACTTTGGGGCTATTCATCAGTAGTTCGGCCTTTTCGGCAACGGTTACCCCACCTGCGGCTTTTATTAAAGAAGGTATCTGGCGCGGCGTGTTCACGGTAAGCGAATCGGCTGTTCCTTTCAATTTCGAATTTAAGGGCAAAGATCCCGAACATGCTGTTTTTACTTTGCTTAATGGCTCGCGCCGCGATGATTTTCACGTGCAACGACTTGGCAAAGATTCAATTTTTGTAAAAATGAATACTTACGATGCTGCCCTGGTTGCTAAAATAGAACCCAATGGTACGCTAAGTGGCGAGTATCGGAGTCTTGTTCCCGGTTTCAGGGGTAATTCTCTGCCATTTACAGCCGAGCCAGGTAAAACCTATCGTTTTGTTGAGCCTGGTAAAGATGTAAAACCTGCTGCCGATTTATCGGGCAAATGGGAACTAAAACTGTACAGTAAAGAGGCTGTGCCGGCATCAATTGCTGTGTTAAAACAAAACGGAAATAAGCTTACCGGCGTAATTATGACGGTTGTAGGCGATAGCCGCGAAATTGAAGGCACCATTCAGGGAAACGAATTTGCCTTATCGGGTTTTACCGGCCCGAGTCCGTTTATTATTAAAGGAAAGGTAAACGAAGATGGCACGCTTTCAGGCGATCAGGGCTTTGGGATCTACAAAAACATCAAGTTCGATGCCACTAAAAATACCGATGCCAACCTGCCCGATCCCTATAAATTAACCTTTTTGAAAGAAGGTTACAAAAAGCTCGATTTCATTTTTCCTGACCTTAATGGCAAATCGGTTTCGCTTAGCGACGATAAATACAAAGGCAAAGTGGTTATTGTAGAGATTGTAGGTACCTGGTGCCCTAACTGTACCGATCAGACCGTTTTTCTTTCGCCCTGGTTTAACAAAAATCAAAAACGAGGAGTAGAAGCCATAGCCATTGGTTTTGAACAAAAAGACAGTCTGGCTTATGCCCAATATACCCTCGGAAAGCTGAGAGACAAATACGATATCAAATACGACATCTTATTTGGTGGCCTGGCCGATAAAAAACTGGTATCGCAAAAACTGCCTGCACTCAACAAATTTATTGCTTTTCCAACTACCATCATCATCGATAGAAAAGGAGAGGTGCGCGAAATTTACACCGGCTATACCGGCACGGTAACCGGCAAATACTACGACGATTATGAGAAGAAATTTAACCGCGTGCTCGACGAACTGATTGCCGAACCAGCTCCGGAAACTGCAACCATAAACAACCAGAATGAATCATTAAAAGGAAAATAATCATTAAAAAACCAATATAAAATGAGCGTACATAAAATTTTTAAAGGAGCAGTTTTGCTCAGTTCACTGTTTATCGGTGGGCAGGTTTTGGCCGATGGTGTAAATCCGGCTCCCGTACAAAAAACAATAAAAGAAGGTGTTTGGCGTGGTGTGTTTAATGTAAGCGAAACCCAGGTGCCCTTTAACTTCGAATTTAAGGGGAAGGATTTCGAACATGCTACTTTTACCCTGTTAAACGGCACCCGTCGCGATGATTTCCATGTAAAACGCATTTCACCTGATTCGGTATTTATTAAAATGAATACTTACGATGCCGCTTTGGTAGCCAAAATAAACGATGATGGTACACTATCGGGCGAGTACCGTAGTTTGGTACCCGGTTTCAGGGGGAATTCACTTCCTTTTACAGCCGAGTATGGCAAAAAGTACCGTTTTGTAGAGCCCGGTAAAGATGTGGCACCTGCTGCCAATATTTCGGGCAAGTGGGAACTGAAATTCTATTCGAAAGAACTGGTACCCAATAAAGTGGCGGTACTTAAACAAACCGGAAATAAACTTACGGGCGTAATTATGCAGGTAACCGGCGATAGCCGCGAACTGGAAGGCACCGTACAGGGCGATGAGTTTGTGCTTTCGGGTTTCACTGGTCCGAGCCCTAAAATTTATAAAGGTAAAATCAATCCCGATGGTACCATTAGCGGCGTAATTTCGGCTGGTATTTACGATAATACCAAGTTCGATGGCGTAAAAGACGATAAAGCCGAGTTACCTGATCCTTATAAAATTACCTTTTTAAAAGAAGGTTATAAAAAGCTCGATTTCACCTTTCCCGATCTGACCGGAAAGCAGGTTTCGCTGAGCGACGATAAGTATAAAGGCAAAGTAGTAATTGTAGAAATTGTGGGTACCTGGTGTCCAAACTGCACCGATCAAACTATTTTTCTTTCGCCATGGTTCAACAAAAACCAAAAAAGAGGGGTAGAGGCCATTGCCATCGGTTTCGAACAGAAAGATGATCTGGAGTACGCCAAATACACACTAGGCAAACTGCGTGATAAGTATGATGTAAAATACGATATCTTGTTTGGTGGCCTGGCCGATAAAAAACTGGTATCACAAAAATTGCCTGCGCTAAATAAATTTATTGCTTTTCCAACCACCATCATCATCGATAGAAAGGGCGAAGTACGCGAAATTTATACCGGTTATACCGGCACCGTTACCGGCAAATACTATAAAGAATACGAGAAAAAATTTAACGCTTTGTTAGATGAACTGATTACTGAAGATGCTACCGCTACAGCTTCGGTAACAGGCGACAAAAACACACAAAAAAGTAAATAATTATATCCTTACGCCGGTTAAGCCAAGGTTTAACCGGTATTATCTAAATCATAAAACCAAAAAATGAAACTAACATTAACATTTACGCTATTAACAATCGCCTCTTTAGGCGCTTTATCACAATCGAACCGCTTTGTTACCGCAAACCATAATGGGCCAGCTCCAAAGCTTGTAGTTGCCATGCCTAAGCACGCTTTAAAGGCACAATCGTTTAAAGTAGATAACGCCAGCAGCAAACTAACCTGGCTGGCCAAAAAAGCCGCCGGCGAACACAGTGGCAATGTAAAAGTGAGCGAAGGAAACTTTGTTATTGATGGCACCACACTTAAATCGGGCAGTTTTACCATCGATACCAAATCGATTACCGTAACCGATGTTACCGATGCCACAACCAACGGAAAATTGCTTGGACATTTAAAAAGCGAAGATTTTTTCAGTACCGAGAAATTTCCCACTTCAACTTTTGTAATTACCTCGGCCAAAAAAGCAAGTGGCAACAAGTACAACCTAATCGGTAAACTCACCATTAAAGGCATTACCAACGAAGTAAGTTTTCCTGCAGCAATTGATGTAGCTGGTAAAAAGTTAACTGCCAAAGCTAAAATTACGATAGACCGTACCAAATACGACATCAAGTTCAGATCGAAAAACTTCTTCGAAAACCTGGGCGATAAAGTGATATACGATGATTTTGATATCGATGTAGCTTTAGTAGCCAACGCCGGATAATAAACCAACCTAAACCAAAATTATTGATAAGAAAGGCTGTATTGTTAGTTAAGCCCACGCCCAAACCCGTCATTTCGAGCGGAGCGCAGCGAGTCGAGAACCCGAAGGCTCAGCGAAGCTAAATCTAACTTGAAAAGATTTCTCCACGATTCTTCTATGAGGAGCGTCATCCAAAGGGCTTAAACCAATCGAACAATACAGACTTTCATAAGTGCCAATACCATTAAATAAGCTTAATCTGAGCTAAAAGAAACAGATTTAAACCGATGAAAAAAAGAAGTGCGATCGTTATACTGAGTTTTATTGTGCTGATACTTACCCAGGCAGCTTTTGTTGGAGGCGGCGTAGGCGAAATCCAAAGTAGAGAAGAGCTTGGAAGCAGTTTGTTTTTTGATAATATCCTTTCGAAAGACAGAACCATTAACTGTTCATCGTGCCATAGGCCCGAGTTTGCCTTTGCTGATACGGCTACTTTTAGCCTTGGTATTGGTGGTAAACTCACCGCACGCAACTCGCCGGGCTTAACCAATTTATCAGGTCGCACGCATTTTTTCTGGGATGGAAGGGCGGCTTCGCTGGAAGAACAGGCCTTGGGACCAATTACCTCGCCAGATGAAATGGGATTGAGTATTGAAGAAGCTGTTGCAAGATTGAACCAGGATAAAGCCTACGCACAGGCTTTTGCCAGGGTTTTTAAATCGCCGGCTACCAAATATAACCTGTTAAAAGCGCTTGCCGCCTTTGAGCGTACTTTAGAAACCAACAATAGTGCTTACGATCGTTACATCAATGGCGATGACAATGCACTTTCGGCTGCTGCAGCCCGTGGTCGCTTGTTGTTTATTGGTAAAGCCAACTGCAATAACTGCCATTCGGGAGAAGATTTTACTGCCGATCGTTTTAAAAATATTGGTCTCTACAACGGCAAAACCCTCAAAGATGCCGGACGTTTTACCATCACAAAAGACAGCACAGCTATTGGCGAATTTAAGATTCCGGGTTTGCGCAATGTGGCTTTAACCGCTCCATACATGCACAACGGGCAGTTTAAAACGCTCAAAGAGGTGGTAGCCTACTACAACAATCCCTCGGCAGTGGTACACGATGGCATTAACCGCGATTTATCGCTCGATAAACCACTCAATTTATCAGACAACGACCTGAACGACCTGGTTGAATTTTTAAAAGCACTAACCGATGAAAGGTTTTTAATTGCTAAAAACAGCCCTGCCAAAACTAGATAATTAAATAAATGGACATCGTTTTTGCGCAATTAAAAATGCGCAACAGCCCATGTTATGCCCAAATTTTAACACATAAAATGAAAAAAAATATACTATTAATAACCACGTTGCTCTTTTTTGCAATCAATGCCTTTGCGCAAAAAAGAATTATAACTGGTGTGGTCACCTCGGCCGATGACCATGCACCGATTCCGAGTGTATCGGTAAAAGTTAAAGGACTGAACGAAGGCGCTTCTACTACCAGAGACGGTAATTATCAGGTAGCAATCCGCAATGGTAAAGTGTTGCAGTTTTCCTTCGTTGGCTACAAAACACAGGAAGTAGAAATTGGCCAGCAATCAGTAATCAATGTAAGCCTGGTGCCGCTGGCCAGCAGTTTGGATGAAGTAAGTATTGTAGGCTCGCACAATGCTAACCGCACCAAATTAAACTCTGCCAATCCGGTTGATATTATTGACCTGAAAGCGCTGCAGGAATCGGCACCCCAGGTAAGTGTAACCCAGTTGCTGCAATATGTATCGCCCTCTTTCCATTCGTCGGTTTCGGGTGGTGGCGATGCAGCTTCGGCAACTTCAACTGCACAGCTGCGTGGTTTGGGTGTCGATCAGCTCCTGGTGCTGATTAATGGCAAAAGACGTCATAAAAGTTCAAACATCAGCTGGGGAGGTTTGGGTAATGGTGCTACCGGGTACGATTTGAACGCCATTCCAACCGGAGCCATCGAGCGCATCGAAATCCTGCGCGATGGTGCTGCTGCACAATATGGATCTGATGCCATTGCCGGTGTAATTAACATTGTACTGAAGAAAAGTACTGAAGAACTTTCGCTCACCTCAACCGCAAGTGCGCGCAAGCGTGGCGATGGTTTAACCACCCGCACTAGCAGCAATTATGGCCTCAAGCTAGGCAATAAAGGCGGTTATTTAAACTTAACCGGCGAGTTTGCCACGCAGGCAGTTTCATTACCAGTTGGCGATTCGGAATCTGGATTATACATTGGCCCTGCTTATGGTGGGGGTGCCAATACCAGAGGTTTCGATCAGATTTACACCAGAGAAATAGATGATACCATTTTGGCCAGCCGGGGTATTGACCGCCATTATTTCGATCAGCGCGGAAGCACCAATAAGGCGATTGATGGTTTATTGTTTTTCAATGCTTCCGTTCCGCTAAAAGATGATGTAGAATTGTATTCGTTCGGGGGCATTAGTCACCGTACCTCGCAATTTACTGCTGTGTACCGCCTCCCGGGCTGGACCGAGCGCAACAATACCTTTATTTATCCTGATGGCTTTTTACCGGCGATGGATAACATCCTTTCCGATAAATCATTGGCTATTGGTGTAAAAGCTAAGGTTAAAAACTGGAAAGTAGATATTTCAAATATATACGGCATCAACGATTTTTCGAATGTAATCAGCAATTCATTAAACGCCAGTTTAGGTCAGCGCAGTCCACGTAAGTTCGATGCCGGAAGTTACAATGCCAGTCAGAATACAACAGGTTTAGATTTTAGCCGTTATTTCGATAAAGTTTTAAGTGGCTTGAACGTTGCTTTTGGTGGTCAGTACCGCGTAGAAACCTACCAGATTATTGCCGGCGAGGAAGCTTCGTACTCGAAGGCCGATCTTCGCCCCATTTATGGTATCGATACTACTGCTACCGGTATCCCTTATGCCACATCGCTGGGTTTAACACCTTTAAACGGACTTTCGCCGGGCTCGCAAATTCATGCAGGTTTCCGGCCTTCAAACGAAGTGAATGTAAGCCGCTCTATTTCAGCTGCCTATTTAGATGCCGAATTAAATGTTACGCCTAAATGGCTGGTATCTGGTGCCTTAAGGGTCGAAAATTATTCGGATTTTGGAAGTGTATTTACCTATAAAGCCGCTTCGCGCTTCGGCATTACCGATTGGTTAGGAGTAAGGGCTTCCATCAATTCAGGTTTCCGTGCACCCGATCTCGCCCAGTTTTACTATACCGAAACTTCTACCACTTTTCAAAATGGGGTAGCGATCGATCAGGTTACCGCCAATAACGTCAATCCGGCCACTACTGCTTTGGGTATCCCTGCTTTAAAGGCCGAAAAATCGAAAGGTTATACCGCAGGTTTTACGGCTTCGCCTTTGCCTAACGTAGAGCTTACGGTCGATGCTTACCAGATTGATATTAAAGACAGGGTGGGCAATACCGGGCGTTTTTCGGCAACCGATACCAATTTACCGGCCGATGTAAGGGCACTTTTTGTTCAAACCGGAACCGTACAGGCCAAGTTTTTTTACAACTCTTTCAGCACCCGTACCAGGGGGATTGAAGTGGCAGGAAGCTATAAATTCCTTTTCGAAAATGGTGGAAATGCCTCGTTTCTGGCCAGCGCCAACTTTTTAGATACCAAACTCACCAATGTAAATACCCCGAAAGGATTGGAAGCCTACCGTTACATCATATTCGACGAATCGGAACAGGCGCGGGTAACCAACAATATCCCCTCAACAAAAATCAGTTTGCAGGGTACTTACAACTATAAAAAATTAAACCTGCTGCTGCGTACGGTGTATTTTGGCTCCGTACTATCCGTTTCGCAGCTCAATGCCAATTTCCCGAAACCCGATTATTACTACCAAACCTTTAGCCCCATTTGGGTAACCGATATTTCTGTCGGCTATAAGCTTACCGATAATTTACTAGCCACTGTGGGTGCCAATAATTTATTTAATGTACTAGGCGATTATAGCATCCCGGCACCGGGCAGTAACATTACCCGTAACCCTGGTCCGGGTGGCGCACAGGCAGGTACCAATGCCGGCATTCAGCCATTTGTAAGATTATCAGCCAAATTTTAATCCTTAAAACAAGCACATGAAATTTTTAAAGAACATCAATCAGTTAAAAGAATTAACATTTACGCATACGCTGGTACTGGCAGCCTGGGTTTTGATTGCCGTTTTACCATCCTGCAAGAAAACCGAATACCTCGATACCGATAATGCCGACCGCGAACCTTTAAGCGCGAAAGTGAAACTGGTAAATGCGCTGAGCATTACTGCCCCTGTTAATTTTCTCGATTTTACCCGCCAAATTAATACCACGCTCGTTGCACACAATGTGGCTACTGCTTACCTCGATACCCAGTTTGGGAAAGTGCAGTACAATACTACCGAGGGGAGCAATACCAGCTATAAATCTTCCTACATTTTTGGCGGCAGTGCTGGCTTTGTTCAGGAAACCGATAAGGCCGCATTTGCGGGGCCAAACGGACCGATTGCCAGTTACTACCATACTTTATTTACCGTTGCCAAGCGCAGGCCAAGCAAGTTAAACCCGGGCAACCGCGATAGTTTGGTGTTGGTTTACGATGATTTAACGGCTCCTGCCGCGGGTAAAGCCAAAATACGGTTCGCCAATTTTGCTCCAGATGCACCCAATCTCGATTTAAAAACAACTGGTGGTACTTCGTGGTTTGCCAATGTAGCTTATGGTAGTTTTGGCGATCAGGTGCAGCTTACCTACGATGCCAGCGGAAAAGCGCCAGCCACCATTGCGGGACTAAGCTGGAAAACCCTGGGGCCGTTTAAAGAAGTTACTGCAGGTGCTTCACAAAACCTCGAGATTAGAAATAACAGCACTGGCGGTGTAGTACCGGTAAAAACGGCTGCACTAAGCAACCTGAATTTTGAGGAAGGTAAAATTTACACCCTGTTTATTAATGGCAACCTCGCTGCCGATGCCGCACTTCAGGCAACGCTGATTGTACACACTAAATAATTGATCACGATGAAAACAAATCCTAGAAGGCACTTTATCAAAACATCGCTAACTATAGCTGCTGGCGTCGCTTTAAGTCCGGTTTTGTCGCGTGCTTATGCTCAACCTGCAGTTTTACAATTTGTGCAGGAACCGCTAAAGTATCCGTTTAATGCGCTCGAACCTTATATCGATGCCCTGACCACCGAAATTCATTATACCAAACACCATACGGCTTACATTAAAAACGTAAACGATGCCATTGCGGCCGAAAAAATACCCTATACCACTGTCGAAGCTTTTTTCGAAAGTGCAGCCAGTCTTTCGGCTAAAGCACGTAACAACGGTGGCGGAGCCTGGAACCATAATTTCTTTTTTGCTACGCTAAAACCTGGTGGTGCAACAAGCCCCGGTGGCAAATTAAAAACTGCCATTGATAAAGCTTTTGGCTCGGTAGATCGTTTTAAAGAACAGTTTGCGCAAGCAGCCGCCACACGTTTTGGCTCTGGCTGGGCCTGGTTGGTAAACGATAAAGGCACACTTAAAATTACCTCTACCAGTAATCAGGATAACCCCTTGTTTGGTTCGGCAGAAGTTAAAGGTACTCCTTTGCTTGCACTCGATGTTTGGGAGCATGCCTATTACCTCAAATACCAGAACAAAAGATCCGATTATATTGCTAATTTCTGGAATGTGGTAGACTGGGAGGTAGTGGCAGGAAGATTAATCTGATAAAAAGGCCATTTTAATGGCTTAAAGAAGCCCTGCTTTCTGCAGGTTATATTTGGTTAGAAGAGCGGAACTCGCCCGGATAGGGAGTTCCGCTAATTTATAATGGAGCTTATCCTTTTTTAAAGTGTTTGTTTAATGCATTTTGCACTTTAGCAATATCCGCTTCAATTGCTTTGGTTACACCTGCATCCAATGCTTTGGTAAAATTAGGTGCAACCTGAATAGCTGCCGCTTCATTTACAATAATCAGTTCGAAAGGATTTGAACCAAATTTTAACGGTGCTTTTAATTTAGAAACTTCTTTTTCAACGTTTTTGCTAAACTCGTAGCTATCGCTCAGCTCATCAAAACAATCGCGTGCAGCCTGAAATACCAGTTCAGTTTCGATATCTAAACCGTTTATAATGATAGTAGCAGCTTCAAGCTCTTTTTTTAAGCCTTCATTTCCTTTTACGCTCGTGTGGATGGTTTGCAAAGGTTCCAGTAAATCTTCACTGATCACGATTAACTTTTTATCTGTGATTACGATTTTTGCATGGTTGCCGCTTTCATCAAATAACTGTTCTACGTGGATGATATCGTTACCATCTTTAACAACAGATACACTTTGCGATTGCTTTTCAACTTTAGAATCGGCAATGGCATTCTTCAGTACGTTTACCAGATAATCGAGAACCGGATATTGATTAATTTCAGACATGTAATTTTATTTTCTGCAAAGATAGGTTTGCAAACGAATCAAAGAAGCTTTAAAAAGATTTTTTTTGGAAGCAGGACGATACAGGATGAAACTGAATAATTTAATCTTTAATTTTAGATTTAATCATCCCTAACCAAATTGATATGAGACTTAGCTATTTAACTTTCGTCGCTTTTTTAACACTACTCACCGTTTCCAGTTTTGCTCCCGATAAACAGTATGCCCAACGTTTGGGGATTATGTCCGGCCTGGGGCAGGATAGCATTGCCCATGCCGGTGGTTTTACCATGATTGGCGAATCGGTAAGGAAAATGCTTGCCCCCAGCGTAAGCGACGTAGCTTTTAATGCCAACCTGAAGCAAATGAAGGCTGCCCGATGCAAAGTAACCGTATGTAACGTGTTTTTTCCGGGTAATATTAAAATAGCTGGTCCCGATGTGGTAGAGGCCAGGGTTTTATCGTATGCCGATTCAGTAATTTCGAGGGCCGGACAGGCGGGGATAAAACTGATTGTTTTGGGTAGCGGAGGTTCGCGCAATATTCCGGCAGGTTACGATTTGGCCAAAGCACAGACTGATTTTGTAGCACTTTGTAAAAAAATAGGCCAGCTTGGGGCAAAACACAAAGTGATTATTGCACTCGAAAACCTCGAAACGACCGAGACTACTTTTATCACTTCGCTTAAATCGGCGGCTGATATCGTGAGAAGGGTAAATCATCCTAATTTCAGGCTGAATGTAGATATTTTTCACATGATGCGCGAAGGCGAATCGCCTGATGAAATACGCGCTGCAAAAGGCCTGGTAGGGTATTGCGAAGTAGCCGAAAAAGAAAAACGCACCCTGCCGGGTGTAATGGGCGATGATTTTAAGCCTTATTTCCGTGCCTTACGCGATATTAACTACAAAGGCTTAATTTTTATTGAAGGAAGTATTGGTAATGCAGCGGTAGAAATACCCGGCGCTTATAAATATCTTTCGGCACAATTGGCCACGGTTGATGGAGAAAAAAGGTAAAATGTTAGTGTTTATGGTTTGAGATTTGAATAATCGGGCGGATATTTATGCTTTTCTCTTTTTTATTGGGTTTTGTTGTAGTGAACCATTAAAAGTTGACCTGGGAATGGTTGAAATTTTTAGCTAAATTAGATATGTGTCTGCTTTAAGGAGATTTTTAATCGTTTTTGTTTTAATTACTTGCCTATCAATATAAAACTACATTCGTTTTGCGCTTAATTTCAGTATAAACTGATCGAATAGTATTATCTTTGCAACCGATTGCGATGAACACCTACGGCTCATTTTCTGATAATGAACTAGCTTTCTTATTGACTAAGGATGATGAGCTGGCTTTTACCGAAATTTACAACCGTTTTTACGGCTTATTGTTTGTCCATGCCAGCAAACGCCTCAACAGCGAAGAAGAAGCCAAAGACCTGGTACAGCAGTTATTCGAAACTTTATGGATTAAAAGGGCTCAGGTTGCACCTGATGGTAATTTATCTGGTTATTTGTACGCGGCCACCCGAAACAGGGTGATTGATGTTTTTGCACACCGGAAAGTTGAAGATAAATACATCGGCTCTCTGCAAGGCTATCTTGATCAAGAACACGTACTAACCGATTACCTGGTACGCGAAAAAGATATGGCCGCTTTAATTGAACGCGAAATTGATGCCTTGCCACCAAAAATGCGCGAAATCTTTTTGATGAGTCGTATGGAGAACAAAACCCATAAAGAAATTGCCGAATTACTCGAACTCTCTGAATTGACGGTAAAAACGCAGGTGAAAAGAGCATTAAAGATTTTACGCTCGCGATTAGGTCTGGTTACCTATCTCATTTTTATGCTTAAAACTTATCATTAGGTAGAAATGCAGGATTTGGCTTGCCAAAAGCTGTGATTTTTAATTTTTAGCTTTCTGATTGGTAAAATAAGCTGCCAATTTTTGGGCTTTCTAAAAAAAAATAAAAAAAATATATTTCCGCGTACCCCCAGGCCATACCCTTCGCCGTATATACATTAATCAGCCCTAAAAGATTATTGTTAAATGGAGAAAAATGCGAAAATATTGTTGGATAAGTACTTATCAGGTAATTGTACCCCCAGCGAAAAAGCAATTGTAGAACAATGGTATCTGCAACTCCCTTTTGAGGGCGATCCGCCTCAGCAAGAACGCATTACCGCTACCCAGGCCCAAGTTTGGCAAGAGCTGCAACAAGGCAGGCAACACACTAAACAGATCGTTCTGTTTAAACGCATTGCAGTAGCCGCCAGTATTTTATTGTGCCTGAGTGTTGGCCTTTATCTCGCTTTACGTAGCACTGAACCACAACAGCTTACGCTAAGTGCTAAAAACGATGTTAAACCCGGACGCAATAAGGCCATTTTAACCCTGGCCGATGGTTCTGTTATTGATTTAGATAACGCCAAAACAGGAGAAATAGCTGCTCAAAATGGCATTATTGTACGTAAAACAGCCAATGGCAAACTCGAATATATTGTTAAAGATGTTGCAAATGCCAATCAGGCCATCAGCACCAATTTAATTTCGACCCCAAGGGGTGGCCAGTATCAGGTTACCTTACCCGATGGTACAAAAGTTTGGCTAAATGCGGCTTCCAATTTAAAATACCCCTCATCATTTGCCAAAAACGAACGTAAGGTAGAATTGCAGGGCGAAGCCTATTTCGAGGTATCAAAAGATAAAAACAGGCCTTTCAGGGTTGCTACTAATCAGCAAACGGTTGAGGTACTGGGTACGCATTTCAACATCAATGCCTATACTGATGAGGCCCTGGTTAAAACCACACTTTTAGAAGGCGCCGTAAATGTTTCTAATGGTACAAACAGCTTAAAACTTAAGCCTGGCCAACAAGCCTTGCTTAACCTGGCCGATGCAAAACTTCGCCTGAACCCGAATGTGGATGTAGATAAAGAAATGGCCTGGAAAAATGATCTGTTTGCTTTCGATAACGATGATTTGAAAACCATTATGCGGCAAATATCGCGTTGGTACGACCTCGATGTGGTGTATCAGGGTAAAATAACCGACGAAAAATATGTGGGCGAAATCCCAAGAAACAGCAATTTATCCGAAGTATTCAAAATATTGGAACTTAACCACGTTCATATTGATGCCAAAGGTAAAGTGCTCACTGTATCTGGCAGTAAAACCAGGTAGACTTTGCCCGTCGCTAAAAAGGCAATAAACCAAACGATTAATCAACTAATTAAACCAAACTGTATGATGAAAAAATTACCTGAAATCTAATTTCCTACCGCAAAAAAAAACCGAAAGCGCAGCAACGCTTCCGGTAGAAATTTTGGACACAGCAGCTGGGTTTCGAAGCAAGCTGCTATTTATTAACCTCATTCAAAACAAAGGTATGAAATTAACTACCCTTTACAACCCCGTATGCACTATACGGAGGGTAAGGCTTAAATTTTTATTGGTCATGAAATTGACTGCTATTTTATTACTGGTGGGCACTTTGCACATTTCGGCCGCCACATTTTCGCAAACCGTAACCATATCGCGAAGAACAGCTCCTTTAAAAAACATTTTTAAGGAGATTAAGAAACAAACCGGTTACTTTTTCTTTTATAAAGGTCAGCTTTTAGAAGGCAAACCCGAAGTTACTGTCGAGTTAAAAAACGCGACTTTAACCGAGGCTTTAAACTCATCTTTAAAAAATCAAAACCTAAGCTACAGCATTGTTAACAAAACTATCGTAATCAGCAATAAAGAAAATACACCTGTTGTTGCAGAACAGGCAGCTGTTAAAATTGAAGTAAAGGGTGTAATTGTTGATAAGGCAACGGGAGAAACCCTCCCTGGCGTTAGTATCTCCGTTAAAAACGGCGCTAGTTTAGGCATAACAAACGAAAAAGGCGAATTTAAAGTCAATGTTGATGAAGGAAGCATTTTGGTTTTTAGTTATGTAGGTTACGACCTGTTTGAAACAAAAGCCGCTAGCGGAAAAGCACTCAACATTCAACTAAACCCTAAATTAACCCAAATGAATGATGTGGTGGTTACGGGTTATCAGACGATTAAAAAAGATAATTATACCGGTAACGCCATTACCATATCTGGAGATCAGCTGAAAAGGGTAAACCCACAAAATTTGCTTCAAAGTATTGGCACATTCGATCCTTCGTTTAAACTGATCGATAATAACCTGGCCGGTTCCAATCCCAACAGAATTCCTTCCATTAATGTGAGAGGTGCTTCTGCGCTACCCAGTGGTGATGGTCAGGTATTGAGAAGGGATGAAATTCTTGGGACAGCGAATATGCCTGTTTTTATGCTCGATGGATATGAGGTAAGTGTACAGAAAGTATTTGATCTGGATGTTAACAGGATTGCCTCGGTTACCTCATTGAAAGATGCTGCCGCAACGGCAATCTATGGTTCGCGTGCGGCCAATGGTGTAATTGTGATCACCACTAAAACACCTTTAGAGGGGAAATTACGGGTTGAGTACAACTACGAATTGAATCTAACCGCTGCTGATCTAAGTGATTATCAGGTTTTAGATGCAGCCGAAAAACTGGATTATGAAGTTCTGGCAGGATTATATAATTCTGCTAAACAACAGGTATCTCAAGATCAGCTCGATGAAATCTATTATCACAAAAAAGCTAATGTTGTTGGTGGGGTTAACAGTTATTGGCTGTCGCAGCCCTTACGTAATACCATCGGCAATAAGCATGCTGTAAATCTTGATGGCGGATCTCAGGCATTCCGGTATAACGTTAATCTTCGCTACCAAACAAGACCCGGAGCAATGAAAGGATCTCAAAGAGACCAGTATTCAGGCGGAATGAGTTTCCAGTACAATGTTAAGAAAATTCAATTCAGAAATGAATTATCTGTAACGCAGGTGGGGGCTACCGAATCTCCGTATGGCGATTTTTCCAATTATGTAAAGATGAATCCCTATTATCCATTGAAGGATGCCAATGGTATGGTTATGAGGATTTCTGATATGTACGAAAAACAGGATCGATCAAAAGAATATGTGTTTAATCCACTGTATGATGCCGGCTTAAGTAGTTTTAATAAATCTAAGTATACCGAAATCATTGATAACCTTTCTGCCGATCTGGAAGTGGCAAAAGATCTTAGGTTGAGGGCTCAGATGAGCGTAACCACCCGATCAAATTCCGACGATGTATTCACATCTCCCCTGGCAAATAAATATTACCTGTACACTACAGATAAAATCGACGAAAAGGGAGAATATCTGAATAGGGAGATGAAAGAAACCTATTGGGACAGTAATATTAGACTAACCTGGTTAAAGCAGATTGGCGGTAATTATTTTAATGCACTAATCGGTGTAAATGCCCGCACAGAACTGCGCGATCAGAAAGAATTTACTGCTATCGGATTTGCCAACGACCGTTTTACAAGCATAGGCTTTGCCAAGGGCTATGCCGAAGATGGAAAACCATTTAGCAGACTGGAGAAGGCAAGGCTGTTCGGTTCTTTCATTACCATGAACTATTCGTATAAAAACCGGTACCTTATGGATGGAACCGTTCGTATTGATGGTTCTTCCAAATTCGGCGTGAACAATCGCCTGGCACCTTTCTGGTCGTTTGGTTTAGGATGGAATGTGCATCAGGAAGAATTTCTTAAGGATAATAAAGTGATTAGTCAATTGAGGATAAAGGCTTCTACAGGGCTTACAGGTTCGGTAGAATTTGATCCTTATTTATCAAGAACTATTTATAAATATAATACCGGAAACTGGTATTCATCAGGCATTGGAGCGAGTGTAAACAGTTACGGAAATGAAAACCTGGGCTGGCAAAAAACACGGATGACCGATATTGGTATCGACATCGGTTTGTTTAAAGACCGCATCATGCTTACGCCAAGGGTATATAAAAAGTTTACTAAAGACATTCTGGCCGATATTACCTTGCCACCATCAACGGGCTTTCTATCATACAAAGAGAATCTCGGAGACATGGAGAACAAAGGAGCTGAATTGGGCTTAATAATAGATGCAGTAAGAAGTAAAGACTGGTCGGTTAACCTGAACGCCAGTATGGTTACCAACAGAAATAAGGTGGTAAGGATCTCAAATGCATTAAAGAAATACAATGATAGGGCAGACGAACTACAGTCGGTAAAACCAGGGGAAGGCGGCTACAGGGGGATTCCATTACTCAGATTCAGCGAAGGACAACCTTTTAATGCCATTTATGGTGTGCGTTCATTAGGTATAGACCCAGAAAACGGACGCGAACTATACATCAAGAAAGATGGTTCGCTTACCTACGACTACGATAAGAGAGACTTCGTTGTTATTGGTGATCCCAATCCTAAATTGAGTGGTTACTTTGGCGGAACTGTTAACTACAAAAGATTTAGCCTTTATCTTCAGTTTCAAACCTTTTTCGGCGGTGACAAATATAACCTGACCCTCGTAGAACGCGTTGAAAACGCCGATCCGAGATATAACGTTGACAGGCGCGTATTTGAAGAAAAATGGAAGCAATCTGGTGACCTTTCTTTTTACAAAAATATAGCCGATAACGGCGAGACAGACGTAAGTTCGAGATTTATACAGCCTGATAACCTGATCAACCTGCAATCAGTCAACCTTTCTTATGACATGAATAAAAAAATTGCATCCAAATTATCAATGTCGAGTTTGATGTTTCAGGTAACAGCCAATGATTTGGTACGCTGGTCATCGGTAAAAGAAGAAAGAGGGATTAATTATCCGTTTACCAGGAGTTTAACTTTTTCAGTTAGAGCAGCTTTTTAAGCAATATTAATTACAGATTTAAAGTAAAAGAACATGAATATTAGATTGTTAATCTGCCTTATTTTAGTAACAGGATTCTTTAGCTCCTGCGAAAAATGGCTGGAAGTTGAGCCGGAATCAGAAATTGCCGCCCCAATTTTATTCAGTACCGAAAACGGTTTCATGGAAGCAATAAATGGCGTGTATAACCGCAGTACAGAATCAGATCTTTACGGTAAAGAACTAACCTTTGGTACAACAGAGGTGCTGGCGCAAAACTTTTCGATGCGTGATGATGGACAGGATTACAGACAGACCTCATTATACAATTATAAACATGGCGAGTTTATAAAACGGAAGGATAAAATATGGGCTGGTTTATACAATTCCATTGTAAACTGTAACCTGATCCTCGAAAATGTTGATGCGAAAAGGAATGTTTTTACCGGTTCAAATTATGCCATTGTAAAAGGAGAAGCACTTGCATTAAGGGCATATTTGCATTTTGACCTGTTGCGTCTTTTTGCACCATCGTATTTGAGAAATCCCTCGGCAAAAGGAATTCCTTATGCCAACAAATATACAAAGGAGATTACTCCTGTTTCCAGCGTTACAGAAACCATCGACTTAATAATCAAGGATCTGGAAGAGTCAAAGCAGCTTTTAGCAGTAGATCCGATTCGCAGCGCAGGTTACATTGTAAACTACCCATTAGTAACCGATTCTCTCAAAAATACAGAAGAGAAAAATGCTAGCCTGTTTTTGCAAAACAGAAGACATCGTATGAATTATTATGCGGTATGCGGAACCTTGGCAAGGGTCTATCTTTATAAAAACGATAAGGTTAAAGCCTTATCGAATGCCAAGGAGGTAATTGACTCTAAAAAATTCCCCTGGACAGCAAAAAGTGATTTTGAGGCTTTTGAAGATTCAAAAAAAGACAGGATTCTTTATAAGGAACTCGTTTTTGGATGGTATATACCAGGTGCTGCAAAAGAAATAAAAGACAACTGGTTTCAGAGTGGTACCAGAGGATTTCACTTAATTGAGGATGCTGCCGATTATATTTATGAAAAGGCGACAGCTGGCGCGAGTGATTCACGCTATAAATATTGGCTATCGTCTACTTCAACCCAGTCTTCAAGATCTTATGACATCGTTAAGTATCGAAGAAATCCGTTAAGCACTGAGGCAACTGCAAACCTGCATTACCTGATGGCTCCCGCAATCAGGCTAAGTGAGATGTATTACATAGCTGCGGAGTGTTCATACTCAAGCAATGCTGCAACTGCGGTTAATTACCTCAAACAGGTTCGTGAAGCCAGGCAAATAGGTGATCCCTTGTCTATAAACAGTGAAGAGGATTTATTAAAAGAATTGCTTAAAGATGCGCGCAAGGAATGGTTGGCAGAAGGTCAGTTATTTTATATGTACAAAAGGCTGAATAGGGGCATTGTTGGGCAAACGGGTGTAATTATTCCCCCTTCAGATAACATTTTCGTACTTCCACTACCTAACGATGAGATCGTTTACGGCGGCAGATAAAACAATTTCAAATTCTATTAATAGTAAATTATGAAAATATATGTATTAATATTCGCAGTCATCTGCCTTGCTTCCTGCAAGAAAGCAGAAGAGATGCGTTTTGATCACAGCGCTAATGTCTACTTTGATATTTATAATGGCGATAAAGACAGTATAGTAAGAACCTTTGCCTACAATCCAACACTGGCACAGGATACTGTATGGTTGCCCGTACGTTTATCTGGCGTGAGAACCGATGTAGATCGGAAATTCAGCGCGCGTGTTGATGCTGATTCCTCTACAGCCACAGTTGGTGTACATTATGAAGCGTTAAAACCTCAATATTCAATTCTTCCAAACAGAGGAATAGGATACATTCCTGTGGTTATCTATAATAAGGATAAGAAACTTGAAAACAGATCGGTTTCGATATTGATTAAATTAACCGGCACTTCAGACCTCGGAATCGAAAACCCTTATTTGATTAGAGCAAAAGTAGTATTCTCTGCTAAACTGGAAAAACCTGGTTGGTGGGATACCTGGCCGCTGCCTCCTTATTCGAGAACCAAACACGAATTGTTTATTCTGGTAACCGCACAGACCTCCCTTTCTACCGACGGACTGGACGCACCCAAAAACCTTTATTATATAGGTTTGCTAACCACTATGTTAAACAATCCGTTTAATTGGGTCGCTAAAAATGAAGCGAAAGGATATGTAATTGAAGAGGTAACTGCCGGCAATACCGATAGCTATTATTTCTACAATAAAAGTAACCCGGCTAAGAAAACGCTTTTGAGAAAAAACATTCAGAATGGTAAATATTATTTTATAGATGAAAACGGCAATGAGGTTATTTAAATATAAAAATATGGATATTAAAAGATTATTCTTGTTAATAATTGGTGTGGTATTTCTTGCTGCATGTCATAAAGATCTCGGTAATTATGATATCGACCTGCCTATCGAGCCTAAATTGCTTAACCTCGATTCTGTATACACTGCAAGTGTGGGCGATAGTTTAATTATCAAACCAAAAATAGAAAGTGCAGATGCTGCAAACATTGAGCTTCAATGGAAGATCAGTGTAATGGAAGGTAATGATGTACTTTACACTGGACCAGCCCTACGGATTATCTTCGGCCTGCAGGCCAAACGGTATTCAGCCCGCCTCACAGTTTTTAACAAAGCTAACGGAATGAAATATTTCCACAACTTTTACGTAGATGGCGGAACCGAATTTGCCAGCGGTACAACAGTGTTAAGTATTGAAAAGGGGATTACACAGTTTTCATTTGTAAAACCCGACGGTACTGTACAGGCGCGTTTATACAGGGCCATGCAAGGGAAAGATTTGCCGCCAAATCCCACAAATTTATTTCTGCTTAGAAATACATTTACCGGTGGTACTTTGTTAGGGTATTGGATTATTACAAAAAGTGGCGGCATCAGGCTGGAGCCAAACACTATGCAAGAAGACCCTAAATATCCAAATACACTCAAAAATAACTTCTTTACCTCGCCAGATGGGCTTGAAGTAGGCTCGCTTATTTCGCACCCCCAGGGAGTAATGATGGGCGTGGTAAACGGCAAATTTTATGGAGGAACAACCAGCACATGGGATCAGGCTGCTACCTATGGTATGTTTGGTTTACCTGCTGAAGGTGATTATGAACTTGCCCCATCCTTTGTGATGAGCTTTACACAATCGGCCACTTATTTTATTGGCTTTGACAAAAACAGAAAACAATTTGTCCGAATTAACCTTTATGGAGCTCCTGTTTATTTCGGTACCCAATATGCAGTTACCACCACAAGCGCTTTCGATCCTGTAAATGTAGGTATGGAACTTGTTCATTTAGAGCAACTTAATAATGCAGATTGTTTTGCCTATTGCAAGGGAACCGATGGAAAGATTTATGAATTAAAGTTCAATGTTCAGTTTAATGGCCCATTTACTTTTACACCTCAACACAAACGCGTTTTTGTGCGCCAGGAGTTAATCAATGAAAACACAAAATGGATGGGTGCTAAGAACGGGGTAATCTATATCGCAAATGGCAGTAAAGTTTACCGCTACAATCCTGTAAATGAAGAATTGAGAGAACTTGCCACCAGCTTTGCGGGGAAAACTATTTCTATGTTAAAACTCAGCGATGACGAAGAAACACTAATGGTTGGGACGGAAGAAACTGTTTCTTTTCTAAACATAGCTACCGGAATGAATGGCGTATTCATTAAAAGCATTGCAGGTATCCCCGGTGCACCCGTAGATATCGCAATCAGAAAATAAGCGATCCACTAATTAATCATGAAACTAACACAAAAAATGAAAATAAAATTCTTAATCCTCGCTCTTGCAGCACCTTTTATTGCCTCGGCTCAGGCGCCAAACTTTAGCCTTTCCGGAAAAATCGGCAACCTGAATGCTCCGGCTAAAGCCTACATCGATTATATGGATAATGGTGCGAGCCACGAAGATTCGACAGTAGTAGTAAACGGATCTTTCCGCTTTACAGGTAACGTTTCGGGTATTTCTTATGCCCGCATGGCACTCGACCATACTGGCGGTGGTAAACAACGTGCGGTGTATACTGGCGATGTTATTTATTTCTACTTCGGTAAAGAACAGGTTTTAATCAGCTCAAAAGATTCGTTGGATAATGCAACCTTTACCGGTTCCAAAGTCTACAACGAATATGCTGCTTATAACAAAGCCATTGGCGGTACCATTATGGCCTTAACTAAGGCGGTAAATGCCGATTTCAACAGTGGTACACCAGAGCAGCAAAAAGATCCTGCTTATATGAAAGCGGTTGATACCCGTTTCCGCAACAACATCAAAGCCCGAGAAGAAAAACAATTTCAGTTTGCAAAAGATCATCCCAATTCATTTTTTGGTTTGGTGGCCTTGTCTGAGTCCGCAGGTGCAAAAGTAGATATAGCTAAGGTTGAGCCTGTATTCAATGCTTTAAATAAAGAATTACGCGCTACCGATTTAGGAAAAGAACTTGCCCAGCGCATTGCAGCCAATGGCATTACTGTTATCGGTGCAAAAGCCCCTTTATTTACACAGAACGATGTTTTGGGAAAACCGGTTTCGTTAGCCAACTTAAAAGGGAAAGTGGTTTTGGTTGAGTTTTGGGCAAGCTGGTGCAGCCCTTGCCGTGCCGAGAACCCTAACCTGGTAAAAGAGTATAACCTGTACAAAGATAAAGGCTTCCAGATTTTATCCGTTTCGTTAGATAATGTGAAAGAAAACTGGTTAAAAGCCATTGAAACTGATGGTTTACCTTGGTTACATGTTTCCGATTTAAAAGGCTGGAACAATGAAGTAGGTCGTTTATATGGGGTAAGGGCAGTGCCTGCAAGTTTCCTGGTTGATCGTGATGGTACAATTATCGGCAATGGCTTAAGGGGCGAACCTTTAAACAAAAAACTGGCCGAAATATTTAACAATTAATTACCAACCTATTAATAACGCTCAGGGGCTGTCCGCAAGTCGGACGGCCCTTTTTGTAAAAGGAAAATAAAATAAACATTTATGAACAGATATTTCAAGCTGTTGGTGCTACTTATGTCCCTGTTTTTTACCAGGGCATCAGCGCAGCATCAGGCAGCAAGCCGGATAGAAAGCATCATTTCGGCTGCGGTTAAAAAGGCTTATCCGGCCAGCGTTAGGATGTGGGGCTTCGATACTACCCGTAACGAGCGTACCTCAGCACAATTTAGCGGAGTGGTTGTAAGTGCCGATGGTTATATTTTAACTGCTGCGCATACCGTACAACCCGGTCGTCATTACAAAGTTTTTTTTACCGACGGTCGCGAAGCCATTGCCGAAGCTTTGGGTAAAATTGAAGTAAAAGAAACCCCTGGTGCGCCCGATGTGGCCATGATGAAGATTTTAACCAAAGGCAACTGGCCTTTTGCCGAAATAGGCTATTCGCACAGTCTGGTTAAAAACGAAATGTGCCTAAGCATTGCTTACCCTGAAACTTTAAACCAAAAACTGCCTACTTTAAGGTTGGGTAAAATTGCTGAGGTGAAAAATAGCTATGGTTTCATCCAATCGACCTGTAAAATGGAGCCCGGCGATTCGGGTGGCCCTTTGTTTGATTATTTAGGGCGGGTAATTGGCCTGCACAGTGCCATTGATGTAGCCGAAGAGATGAATTTCGAAATCCCGGTCGATTTATACCGCAAATACTGGACAGCATTACAGCAGGAGAAGATTTACACTGCTTTTCCCGATCAAACCGATGTAGTTATTGCCGATAAGCTGGCCAATCAGATTAAAAAAGATACCGAAAGTGGTAAAACCGATTTTAGTCGGGTAAAATTTAGCCCGAAATTTAAAAACACCAGTTTTGAGCTCAGCACCACGCTAAATGGTGAAGTTAAAACCATTGGTGCTACGCTTTTTAATGTTTTAGATGCGTCAGGAAAGCGCAAGCAGGTATTGCTTGCCAAAAACAGCATGGTTGGCGAAGCCATTGGCATAAAATTAAATGGTACCCTGCTAAATCTGACGGTTATTGCCCGCGATAAAGAGAACGATTTAATCTTACTGGGCCTAAACCAAGCCATTCCAGGTGGAATTGAGCTGAAAGATGTAAAAACGTTGAGCAACGAGAACGCCATCGGGCAATTGTTATTTACGACAAAATACGATGCAAGCTATTTACAAAGCGTATGGAGTAGTTCAGCCTTAGCCTTACCGAAAATATCGGCCATGCCATATTTTGGGGCAATGGTAGCCTACAATACCAGTCCCGCGGTATTCTCGCTCATAAAAGCCGCAAGTCCGGCAGAACAAGCCGGTTTAAAAATGGGCGATGAACTGCTGAGTGTAGATGGGCAGGCGATTGCAAAATCGGCAGATTTTGTACCTTTTATGGCTAAATACTGGCCCGGCGATGAAATTAGCCTTAACTGGACAAGAGAGGGGAAACCTTTCTCTGCAATGGCTAAGCTGGCGGGGATAGGGCAGGGCAGTTCAAACCATCCTGCAGAAAAGTTTGTTGGTGGTAAATCGGCCCGGCGCGATGGATTTAATGCGGTATATGCGCACGATCTGGCACTCACACCCGATTTAAACGGTAGCCCGGTATTTGATGCAAAAGGCAATTTTTGCGGCCTAAATATTGCCCGCTTTAGCAGAACGGCAGCCTTGTTCATGCCAGCTAAAGTAGTGTATCAGTTTATAAACGAATATGTTAAATAATTAAATTTAGCTAAAATCAGATTCTTGTTGCAGGCTTAACAGTAGTTTCATATTTACTTGGTTCATTTGTTTTTAAACAAACCATTAAATGAAAAAAGAATTACTTACTTTATTTACAGCAGCAGCCATTGGCCTGGTAGCATGCAAAAAGAACCACGAAGAACCTGTTGCTGAGATCACTTATCCGGATATGGCCGAAGCTTCAGATCCTTCGGTGTTATTTACCACGGCAGCTGGTGTAAAAGTATACAATGGTGGTTTTGGCTCGGCTGTTGCTACCGACCCAAATGCACCCGATGTTTTTTATATGCTTACCGATAGGGGATCGAATGTGGCCGGGCAACTGGCTAATTCCATCATTATCGGTAAGCCTGATTTTGATCCGCAGATTGGTAAATTCAGGCTTAAAGATGGTAAACTGGTATTAGAACAGGTAATCGAGCTAAAAAATGCTGCAGGCGGCAAACTGAACGGTCTTCCAAATCCGGCTGGTATGGGTGCTTCGGGCGAGACTGCTTACGATTTAAACGGACAGGTAATTGCCCCAAGTGCTGATGGGATCGATTCAGAAGGCCTGGTAAGGGCTGCCGATGGCTCTTTTTGGATTAGCGATGAATACGGTCCACATATTGCCCATTTTGATGCTTCAGGTAAAACCATCGAGCGCATCAATCCATTTGGCAGCGGAACCGGTGGCCGTAAAATTCCGGCTGTATTTGCCAACAGAAGGGCTAACCGTGGTATGGAAGGCCTTGCTATCACGCCTGACGGTAAAACTTTGGTGGGCATGATGCAATCGCCCATGTACAATCCATCTAAAGCTGCTACAACAAATTCGGTCGTATTAAGGATTTTAACTTTCGACATCGCCACCGGAGCAACCAAACAATATGCCTATTTAATGGATAATGTAAGTTTAACCGGAGTAAGCGATATTGTTGCGGTAAACAGTACCACATTTTTAACCATCGAACGCGACGGGCTTTTCGGTGGTGCTGCAACCAATCCGGCAGCCTTTAAAAAAGTATTTAAAATCGATATCAGTGCCGCTACCGATATTTCTGATGCAACTGATGGTGCTACAGGTAAACTTTATGGCGGAAAAACCGTAGAAGAACTTAATAACGCAGCAGGTTTGAGCGGTGCAGGTGTTGTGCCTGTAAGCAAAACGCTGGTTTTAGATTTGTTGAAAGATTTGCCAAAAGTATATCCGCACGATAAAGCCGAAGGCCTGGCATTACTTCCGGGTAATATCCTCGTTATTTCTAACGATGATGATTTTGGTGTGGTAGACAATGGTGCAAGCGGATTTGCACAGAAAATTTTGCCTTTAACCAATGCAGTAGATCGCAACCGCCTCTATTTTGTAAAAATTAAACTTTAAAAATATAGCCACATAGCTTACAGTTGTGTGGCTAAACGTTCTTTCTTGTGTATTTTTATCACTTTTAAATAAGTGTTTACAACTAATAGGTGTAGGTTATCGGTATTTAAGTGATGGTTATCTACCGTAATTTTACCCTTTTTTGCTACAAGTGTTGTAAATTAGACAGACATTAACAAGATTTGTATTGTCTATCTTAACTTATTCATATGTATTACACTTGTGCGATTGTTGATGACGAACAGCATGCTATTGATGTGCTGACCGATTACATTAACGACACCCGCTTTTTAAGAGTAACCAAAAATTTTAACAACCCGATCGATGCGCTCGAAAGCATTGGTGAAGGCGATAAAGTTGATTTCCTTTTTTTAGATATTGACATGGACGGGATGAGAGGTACTGAACTCTCCGTACAACTCAGGTCCAAAGCCAGGTTTATAATTTATGCTTCTGCTAACCTGGAGCATGATGTAAAGGAAACCAATTCGGATTTTGAATGTTATCTGGGTAAGCCGATATCCATGAAACGCTTTTCGGGTACCATAGAAACATTGATGCGGCTGAATAACCTGCCCATAAAAAACTGAAATAAATAAAATGATCGAGCTCTCTTACTCCTTTGAACACGAATTTTTAGCCAATACCGCTTACCAGCTGATGCGCGTAAACATGAACGATCCCTGGCTGGTGCTTTCGGGTAGTGATGTTGTGGGTATTATAGAGCAGGGCGAAAACGACAGCTGGAAACAGATTGTAGGGGAGGAAATGCCCGAAGATGCCGTTAAAGGTATGGGCGAGCTGATTGGTATGCAGCAGTTTAGCTGGTTACCCAAATTAATCAAGAAACAGTGGCCGGAGTATGTTCAGGAAGTGATTGTAGAGAGCGAAAAAAATTACGAAGTAGTTTGCCACAAAGATGTCTGCCCCGATCGCTTTAAACAGCGTTTTACGCCAGGTATTCATGCCTTAGCCAAACGCGAAACAGAATTAATATTCAAGGTTCGCCGTTTTAAAGTGTCGGGTCATTATCAGGTGGTTAAAACACGTACAGCAGATAGGTATGCTTAAAGTGGATTAATAATTGAATGTTGGAATGATTGAATGTTGGAATGAGTTAGCCAATCTATCATTCACAATTCACTCATTCAATAAATCTATCATCCAATAATTTCCTGCTTCTATAAAATTATTACCTGCTTTAGGTTTTTATTTAGACTAATTCTTGTTAGTTTTGAGGCTTATATCTTATCAGTATTTCCCAAACAATGAAAAAACTATTACTAGGCCTAATTTTGTTCTGCTGCGTTTCGGCACAGGCGCAAAAAAACAGCTTGCTCGATCAGGCTTTTTGGCAAGGCAAACCAGATGTAAACAGTGTTAAAGCTGAAATCGAAAAAGGGGCAAATCCTGCCCAGTTAAACGGTTCGAGTTTTGATCCGGTTGTAATGGCTATAAATGCCGATGCACCTAATGAAACCATTAAGTTTTTATTGGTTCAACCCGGAAACGAGGTAACCAAGCTTACACACGATGGCCGTACTTATTTACATTGGGCGGCAAACAGAGGAAATGATGAAATATTAAGCTACCTGCTTTCAAAAGGCATTAACGTAGGCTTAAAAGATAGCCATGGCGTTACAGCATTAACTTTTGCCGCCGGTTCCGGTCAGCAAAATACCAAAATTTACGACTTACTTTTAGCAAAAGGTGCCAACCTTAAAACCGATGTAAACAATAGCGGTGCCAATGCTTTACTTTTAGCCATTGGTAGCGATAAGGATTTTAAACTGACAGATTATTTCGCCAGCAAAGGACTTGATTTAAAAAGTGTTGATGCAGACGGTTTAAATGCTTTCGGTTACGTGGCCAGAAGTGGTAATATCGAAGCACTTAAAGCTTTATTGGCCAAAGGCATCCCGGTTGATCAATCTGCCCTAATTACCGCAAGTGAAGGTAGCAGGAGAGGAAGCAACGGCATTGAAGTTTACCAATACTTGGAAAGCTTAAAAATTAAACCTACAAATACCGATAAAGAAGGCCGGAATGTATTGCATGCACTGGTTCGTAAACCAAAGCAAAATGAGATTATAGCCCATTTCCTTACAGCTGGTGTTGATGTAAATAAAGCCGATAACGATGGCAATACACCATTGATGTATGTGGCTGCTACCAATCGCGATACAGCAGTATTGGCTTTGTTATTGCCAAAAGTGAAAAATATTAACCAGGTAAATACCAAAGGCCTTAGTGCACTGGCTATGGCTGTTAACAGTAACTCGCCTGCAGTTGTAGCTTATTTACTGGCTAAAGGTGCCGATTTAAAAACAACTGATAAAGAAGGGAATAACCTTGCATATTACTTAATCCAATCATACAGCAGTGCTGAAGGTGGCCGTGGTTTAGCACCTGGTACTCCTTCCAGGGCCGAAGAGTTTGAAGGTAAACTTAAATTATTACAGGCCAAAGGTTTCGATCTGGCAGCCGCACAAAAAAATGGCAATACTCTTTATCATTTAGCAGTAGCCAAAGGCGATTTAGGCCTTGTTAAACGTATGCAGGATTTCAAAATTGATGTAAACAGCCCGAATAAAGATGGTATTACCCCTTTGCACAAAGCTGCAATGATTTCGAAAGACGACGTGATGCTAAAATATCTTTTAACCATTGGTGCTAAAAAAGAAGCCAAAACCAGTTTCGACGAAAGTGCTTTTGATCTGGCCAGCGAAAACGAATCGCTAACCAAAGGAAATGTATCGCTTAGCTTTTTAAAATAGAATATGAACAACTTAATAAAAATAACATTACTTTTTTGTGCGCTTGCATTTTTAAAACCAACGCAGGCTAATGCACAAACTGCCGCGAAATACAAATGTATGATCCAAATGAAAAGCTATATGGGCAAAGGTGCTTATATCGTTATTTCGCTGGTTGATGCCAAAGGACAGTATAACAAAACCCTTTATGTGTTAGGTTCTGACAAAAAATGGTACAACAGCTTAAAAGAGTGGCATAAGTTTTATGCACAGAAAAAGACCAATATCAGTGCAGTAACCGGCGCTTCTTTAACTGGTGGCGATCGTGGTGTTTCGGTAATCGAAATCGAAAAAGCTAAAATCGATGCAGGTTTCAAGCTACGTTTCGAAACTGCCGTTGAGGATAAAGAATATTTTGTTAAAGATCTCGAAATTCCATTAACTACCGAGGCACTTGCTGCCAAAACCGATGGTACCGGATTTATCAGATACGTACGTTTTAGCGCGAATTAAAATTCAGTTAAAACTATGATTACTAAAGTTTGGAGATATAGCCACTTAACCCTGGCAGTGTCTTCTTTTATTTTTCTGCTATTGGCTGCGGTTACAGGTATCATACTTTCTGCAGAGCCCATCAGCCACAAAGTGAAGCCTTACGGGGTGAGTAACCTCCAGAGTACCGATGTTGCGACCGTTATCCCCATCCTTAAAACCCAATACAGCGAAATTACCAGCATTACCATAGAGCATGGCAGGTTTGTACTGTTGCAGGCCATCGATAACAATGGTGACAATGTAAAAGCTTATGTTGACCCTAAAACCGGTAAAGTTTTAGGAACTCCCGGCGAAAAGAACGAATTTTTTCAATGGGTAACCAATTTGCACCGCTCGCTTTTTCTGCACGAAACCGGTCGTTTATTTATTGGTTTAGCGGCATTTTTGCTTTCGCTCATTGCCATTTCGGGCATTTTACTTACCATTCAGCGCCAACGGGGCATCAGACGTTTTTTTGCTAAAATACAAAAGGATGGTTTTTCGCAATATTACCACGTCATTTTAGGCCGTATTTTACTCATTCCGATTCTGATTATTGCGATAAGTGGTACTTGCCTCTCATTGAATACGCTTGGCATTTTAAAAACGGTTAAAAGCAGTGTCGATGTAAACATCGATCATATTAAGTCTACGCCGGTAATAAGCCTGAAAGATTTCGGAGTTTTCAAAAACATCAGCCTGGCTGAGGTACAGTCAATCGAATTTCCTTTCTCTGAAGATGTAGAAGATTATTTTATCCTGACACTTAACGACCGCGAAATTGCTGTAAACCAGCTTACAGGCGAGGTATTGGCCGAAAATAAATATCCTTTTGCTTTGTTGTTGAGTAATTTAAGTCTCGATATCCACACCGGCAGAACCAATGTGGTTTGGGCAGTAGTATTGGGTATTTCATCAATCGGGATTTTGTTTTTTATCTATTCAGGCTTTGCCATTACGTTAAAGCGCATTTCGAAACGCAGCAAAAACAAGTACAAAGCTGCTGATTGTAACTTCATTATTTTAACAGGATCAGAGAATGGTAGCACCCATGGTTATGCTATTGCTTTGCACAAACACTTGCTTAAGCAGGGTAAAAAGTCTTACCTAACCACCCTGAACAATTACATGTTGTTCCCGAAGGTAGAGCAGCTAATCATTTTTACCTCTACCTACGGATTGGGCGACCCTCCTGTTAATGCGAGCCGTTTTTTAAAGAAATTAACTCAAACGGAACAAACCCAGCCTGTACATTATTCGGTTTTGGGATTTGGCTCTAAAGCCTATGCCGATTTTTGCAAGTTTGCTTTCGATGTGCACAACAGCCTTTCTAAGGAATCTTGGGCCACACCATTGATCGATATTCATACGGTTAACGATAAATCGCCGCAAGATTTGCAGTTATGGGAAGAGGCCTGGTCGCAAATGAGCGGCGTAGATGTGAATGGACTTTCTGCCCGGAAAGCAGCCAAACCTAAAAAACTGAAAGATTTTGTGGTACAATCGAATACTGGCCAGGCTAAAAAGGAAGGTGTTTTTCAGGTTAGGTTGAATGCCACTGGTAAACTGAAAGCAAAATCGGGCGATTTGTTGGCTATTTATCCGGCAAACGATCACCGCGAACGACTTTATTCAATAGGGGTGATCGATAACGCAATACAATTAAGTGTACGCCTGCATCTTAATGGTTTAGGGTCTGGATTTTTGCATAACCTCATGCCCGATTCGGTTTTAAAAGCGAAAGTGGTTAAAAATCCACATTTTTATTTTCCTGCAAAAGCTGGTAAAGTAATTATGATTTCGAATGGAACAGGCATCGCGCCGTTTTTAGGCATGATTAGCGAAAATGCAGCTAAAATATCTTGCCATTTATATTGTGGTTTCAGAGAAAACTCATCTTTCGAACCTTTTCAGCAGTTTTTAACAGAAATGCATAACGATGCAAAAGTGAACGATTTTAAACTTGCCTTCTCTCGCGAGGGGAATAAACAGTATGTAAGCGATTTAATTCGTACTGATGCTGCTTTCGTTGCCGAAAGCCTCAAAGAATCAGCAGTGGTGATGATCTGTGGGTCGCTGGCCATGCAAAAAGATATTGTGCAGATACTGGAGGAAATCTGCCTCGAAAAAACAGGACAACCTTTATCCTTTTATCAATCAAGAAACCAGGTGTTAACTGATTGCTACTAAATAGATTTTCAACCTCGCAGGATTTTAAATCCTGCGAGGTTTTTGTTGCGATACGCTACATTGAAAACTACAACATAACCCTTTACTACCTGCCATTCCCAGATTGCTCCTAAAACTGGATGTTCTGGCAAACATTCAAAATTTGCAGTATTTAAAAATTCATGAAAGGCCTTACCAGCCAAATGTTGGATTTGTCTAACCTTTAAAATGCCCAGGTATGATCTTACCGTTGGGTAACTAACCTCTAGACTTTGGCTGAGTTCAGATAATGCGATTCGTTTTCGATACGAATGTGTCGCAAGAGTTGATCCGTATTGCAAAAAGAACATTGGTATTTGCAAAGATAAAGGGTGTTTTTCTCCTTATTATTACGGTATTTCGATTTTGTATATTAGAATAAAACATTGAGTGAATGGCCTTTGCTTTCATTACTGGAAATTTCACCTGTAAGTTTAAAGTGGCGTTTTACATGATGCGACTTGATTGAGTAAGCAAATTAATGACATTTTTCAAATGTTCTTTCTTAAATAAATTTAAGCAATAAAAGTATGAAAGCTACAGTAATAGCCTCGTGTTTCAAGTTGGTGGTAATAATGCTCACCTCTCTGGCAATGTTAGCGAATAAACCACCTATTAATTATAAACATGCTAATACAATTGGCAATAAAGGATATATTATTGAACATAAATCAACAGTTAACCGGGGAATTACTCCCCTTATCTGTTTTTTCCAAACAAAATATACAAGATTCTCTGTAGATGCTAAAGGGAACCTCAAGGGGATTGAAAGTAGATCCGGGAACAAAAAATTTTTAGCAAATGGACAAGCTGCTCCATTACTTCAAATTCGGGTTGCAGGTAAGGATTATGCGCCAGATGAAGCCCGATGGAATAAAGAAAACAAACTTTTTGGTTGAACAGAGATCCACGCTTTGCCCAAACCATAATATATAACGGTGCTCCTTATGCCTTAAGTGGTAAAGCCGGTCGCCGCCAGTACACGATGGAAAATATAGCTGCCCCGGAAGACGCCTTCGGCTTTGGAACAGCGATCTATTCAGGTACCGGTTTTTTTACGAGTAAAGGTTTAAACATAGCTTTACCTGCACCACCTACAACCAGTGATTACGATTGGAATGAGATCAGGTACGCAGAAGTTTTATTCAACCTGGCAGAAAGTGCCAATGAAACGGGACATGGTAATGAAGCTCAGGCTGCATTGATCGCCATCAGAAAACGCGCCGGTATTTTGCCTGGAGCCGACAATATGTATGGACTAAAGGCAGGGATGAACCGGACTGAGATGCGTACGGCGATTTTAGATGAAAAATATGTGGAATTCGCTTTTGAAGGAAAGCGTTATTGGGATTTACGCCGTCATCGTCTGTTTGCCACAAAATTGAATGGCATACATAAATACGGTATGATGGCCATTACGGTTAATGGTCGCACAAAAACAGAGGTAACCCAAACCGATAAAAGTAATGCTGCCAATTACTCTCTATTACCTGAGAATTTTGGATATCAGGTTACAGAAATGATAACTTCAGGACCTAAAGTAATGGTGGTGCCCGATACCTACTATTTCTTCCCAATCCCATTGAGTTATATCAATCAAAATCCTAATCTAAAGCAGAACATTGCATGGGGTGGTACATTTAATCCCGAATTATAAAGCGTATAATTTTCATTAATATTAAAAACGAGGTAATTGACTTTACCTCGTTTTTTAATATTTGTTGAATTCGTTTAATCTTTTGGTGAAAATTCTTCAAACCCAAGATGGCTGGGGTGCTCAATTGGCAAGCAATTTAGTTGTTTTAATTTTTTTTTGATTTTGATAAAATCTCCAAAGCTGGCGCACATTAATATCTTCCGGATAGTATATTCCAGTTTTTTCCGAAGTCCCCCAAAGAAAGGGCAAAGATCGAAACATGTTCTGGTGCCTTCCATTATTTCAGGAACGGATGCTCCCGGTCATGACGCTGTACGATTAAATGAGGTAGCGAATGGTACCTGTTTTTTTAAAATATTCATTTGTTTTTACGATTATAGCTGATTATAGCCTTTCGGCAGCCCTCCATACTTCAAGTGAGTACCAAATGATCAACGCCTTCCGAAGCCCAGGCCTTACTTACACATGCCCTGGCAATTTAATATCCTTAGAGGTCAGGATCTCGCCTTTATCGGTAATGATAATGTAACTGTATTCAGGGTATTTTTCAATCAGTTGAGCGCCGGCAATTTTTCCTAAAACCATGGTCGAGGTACTTAAACCATTAGCCATTTCGGCACTAGGGCCAAATATGGTTACGCTGATTAAGCCGGTAGCTGGATAACCAGTAGCAGGGTTAATAATGTGCGAATACCGTTTGCCGTTAAAAGTTACAAATTTGCGGTAGCTTCCCGAGGTAACAACTGCATTCTTTTTTAGCGGGATGACGGCCAGTAAAGTATCTTCACGCATGGGGTTGGTAATGCCGATGCGCCAATCGTCGCCATTGGACTGTTTGCCCCAGGTACTCATGTCGCCCGATGCATTTACAATCCCGGCCTTTATTCCTCGCGCAAGCATCATTTCACGGCATCTATCGGCTACATAACCTTCGCCCAAAGCACCAAAGCCGATTTTCATCCCTTTCAACTTTAAAAAAATGGTTGAGTGTTGTTTATTTAAGATGATGTTCTGGTAACCTACTTTGGCTACAGAACGCTTAATGGCTTCGGCAGTTGGCATTTTGGTCATCGAACCATCAAACTTCCAGATGCGATCCATAGCCGCAAAGCTGATATCGAAAGCCCCTTTGGTAACTTTAGAAAGTGCTATGGCCCGCTCCGTTAATGCAAATACTTCGGCATTGACCTTTACCGGAGCAATACCGGCATTTTGGTTTACTGCCGATACCTGTGAAGTAGTTTTCCAGTCGGAAATGAGGTTTTCTATCCGGCTAATTTCTGCAATTACGGTATCGATGTTGTTTTCGGCCGAAAGTGAATCTCCGGCCGAAATGGTAATATCGAATCGACCACCCATTAAAAGTGTGGTTCTTTCTCTGATTATCTGGGCACTGGTATTTAAGCAGAACAGGATTAGGGCAGCAAGCAGTATTCTTTTCATTTACATCAACAATTCGATGTAAATATAGCGCTAAATGCCGGTTTCCGGATTATTGTTATTGAGCCTGTACTTTTAAAACCACACTGGTTCTGTTGCTGTTTACCTCCGGATTAAAACCAACTTTCATTAAAAAATCGCCCGAATATACTTTCTCTTTATCAACAGGCGATTTGGTATTGGGGTAAAGATTAATTTCTTCTATTTTGTATTTTTTTGCCGGATCTAAACCTTTTAATTTAATAGGCAAAATAATACCATTGGTAAACAGGGTGGCCACATAATAATTGAAAATTATCGCCTGGTTTTGAGCTTCATCCACATAGGCAATCGCTGCGATTTTATTTTCATAAGGATCCTGCAGACGGTATTGCTGTCCGTGCCATACAATATCTTTAAAGCCGTTGTAGGTTTGCACGGCATTTTGACTGAAAAGCAGGTCGTTTTTACTCAACTCGTTTACACGCACATCGTAGCCCAGTTTGCCCATCATGGCTACATCAGTTTTAAATTTAATAGGCTGCTTGCCCATATCGGTAATGTGGTTATCAACCGCGATGGATGGAAAATAATACGAATATTCCCACTGGATAAAAATACGGTCGTAGGGGTTGGTGTTATCACTTGGCCAAAACTCGGTAAAGTATTTCAATGCGGCATAATCTACCCTTGATCCGCCACCGGCGCAAAGCATCATTGGGGTTTTAGGGTATTTTTTTCTGATTCGTTCCAAAACGCTGTTTAGCCCACGGATGTACTCCAGGTAAAAATGATCCTGGTTTTTTAAAGTCGGTGAGTTGGCGTTGTAAATCAGTGAATTGCAATCCCATTTGATAAAAGCCAGTTCAGGCACTTCTTTGAAAAGATCTTCAACGGTTTGGTACACAAAATCCTGTACTTTCGGATTGCTTAAATCGAGCACCAGCTGGCTGCGCATGTAATATTCTTTGCGCTCAGGCTGCCTGATAACCCAGTCGGGGTGTTTTTCGTAAAGTTCGCTTTTGGGGTTCACCATTTCGGGCTCAATCCAGATACCAAATTTTACGCCACTGGCCGTAGCTTCTTTACCCAAAGTACTAATCCCGTTTTTTAGTTTTTGCCGGTTGTATTGCCAGTCGCCCAGGCCCGATGTTGAACCGTTACGCGGGTATTTATTGCCAAACCAACCATCATCCAATAAGAAAACATCAACACCCAGTTTTTTGGTGTCTTTGGTGAGTTCGTTTAATTTTTCGTCGTTGAAATCGAAATAGGTGGTTTCCCAGTTGTTTAAAATGGTCGACCGTTCGCCTTTACCATCGGCCAGCTGGTAATTGCGTGCCCAGTTTTGCAGGTTGCGGCTGGCTTCGCCTTTTCCGTTGGCAGAGTAGGTATAAACAAAGCGTGGGGTAACGAAATTTTCGCCAGCTTTAAGGGTATAATTGGAAGAAAAGTTATTGATGCCGGCCGTTACGCGAACATAATATTCGTCGAAAGTTTCGTACTCGAGTTTAAAATTACCTGTCCACTCCAGCGATCCGGCGATTACTTCGCCCAGGTCTTCGGTGGCCGGCTGATCGATAGAAAGCATAAACGAAGAGGAGTGGAGCAGGTTGGTACGCGTACCGAGTTTCGAATCGATGGTTTTAATGCCATGGAAAAGTTGTTGCTCTTCCGAACGCATTTCGCGGGTAGCACCGCTGTAATGGCTTTTTAAGAAGAATTTTTTACCACTTAAGGTCAGGTTTGCCGAAGCGTATTTGTTTAACACTACACTACCTTTCTCATTGTGCGTAATTTCGGTCCATTGTTCAATTACATTTTCATTGTAATAGGCCAGGTATTTTAGGGTAACGCTGAAATTATATTTTGGATCTTTCAATACAATACTTGTCAACTTACGGTTTTGATCGAGCTGCTCTGTTTTTACCTCGCTAAAAGTAAGTACGGTCGATTTATTGCCATCGGCATGGGTAACGCTCAAGGCAGGTTCCAGTAAATTAACTGAGCCGGAGGCGATATAAGCCTCACGTTTATTGAAAAGGTCGTCAGATCCGGGTTTGTACTTATCTAACTTTTGTATGCCGGGATATTCGTCGCTGCTGGCTAATTTTTTGCCCAGGTAGGTCGATAATAAAGATTGATCCTGATCGGTTTCTAAAACCAGCACATTGTTTTTCGTTGCAATTTCGATTGTTTTCTGTGCATAAGTACTTACAGAGAGTGCCATCGATAGTAAAAATAGGTTCAGTTGTTTTTTGCTCATAATTCTTTTAAAATGAACCCGATCTTTCCGGGATATGGTTCTATTGCTAATACAAAGTGGTAGGTAAAAAGCTTAAATATCAGCTGGTAAAATTGTAAACTATGCTGTTTTGTTTAGTAATCGAAATTAACCATTACTAAACATAATTTAACCCAATTATACAAAAACGCTTTTGATGTATTGGAGCCGCTCATTAAAAAAGGGCAATACCATCCGGTAATTGCCCTTTCCTAAATAATAAAATTAACTAACTATTTCTATTTTTTGGTAACGTCTGGAAATTTTACCTGGATTACATAAGTTCCCTCAAGTTTTAATTGCCACGACCATCTTGGATTTACAGAAAAACCTGGCGATGCAGGAAAGCCATCTATTGACTTTATAAAGGTACTTGGTATTCTGTAATACATTAAGAAACCCCAATCGGTAGTTGGTGTAACATATTTTGTTAAAGGAAACGGTGCTACTTCGAAATCGCAAATCATGGCCGTATCGGTTTGAATAACAGGATTAAATTTTGCATAATTTTCAAAAATTGGCCTATCCCCCCTGGCTATAATTTCTCCTGCTTTAGGGTTAAAAACCTTACCGTTTTTATCAACCATTTTTAAAATGGCTCGGGCACCGCTATTAGATATTTTGGTACAGGTAATTGTTGGGTTTTTCATTGGAGTTGCAACACCTGTAACATCATTAAATCCGTTAGCAACATTATCTGTAATCACAAATAAATCATCGATACCCGGATCTACCACATTGATTGTAGCCAGTTTAGGAAAAAGCTTTGTACCGGTAACGTTGGTCATCTCTACATCAAAAATATATCTGCCCAGTGGCAAATTAGCCGATGCTTTATTAAAGGTAAGCTGGCCGCTATTTTCATTAAAATACATGGGTAACCGCTTAACTAACTCTCTCTTTTTATCCAGTTGTTCGCGCGTAACATCTGTTTCCGGATCAAAATTCATTCCTGTTTTAAATACCAAAATTTCGTATTCTTTTGAAAATTCTGCCGGTGCCGGAGAGCCGTCTTCTTTTCTCAGGTTTAACATTTTAAAGGTGTAAGGAGGCGTAGATCCATCAGCATTAATTCTATCCGACTGGAAAAGGATTAATCCCCTTTTGGCAAAAATATCATTGTCTTTATAACGAATTCCATCACTTTGGAAACCTTTCTCAATTTTTGTACAGGCATATATGCTTAATAAGAATAGTAGGCCTAAAATATATTTAACTTTCATATTTGATAATATTTATGGTTTAATTCCCTAAAGGTTGTGCATTAAAGAACAAACGATGATTTCCAGTTAAAACATGAACAATTCCGGTTCTGGTTACGATGCCGGAAGTTTGAACGTCTGCGGCTTTATCTTTTTGATTTTCGGGTATAGCATTCAAATCAGGTTCTTTATCATCACGTGTACCAATTACCTTGGTATAAGTAACATAATCTACGTAATTTATATACTGACCGTATTCATAAGAACGTCTAAATTTGATCATATACTGAACGTTTGGAATTACACCAAGCATGCTATTGTATAATTTACCGCCAAGCGTAATCTGATCCCGGTTTATTTTTCCAGCAAATAAATACGTTTTTAAAGAATCGCTAAGCTCCTGCGAAGGGATATCCTTAATTCCGAAGTTAAAATTCTCATTTCCTGTTTCAATTGCTTTCTGATTTTTCTTTGCACTTACATAATCGGCAATGCTATAATTGGTGGTAGCAAAAAATGTAACGTCACCGTTTACGGCATCTTTTAAGCCAGCTTTATCAATAACCTTAACCAATGAATCAAAATTCCGGTTAGATTTTAAATAATCATAAGTGGTCATATCAACATAGGCATTACTTTGGCCTCCATCTCGTTTATAATCGTCCTTTTTACATGCCGATAAGGCAGTTAAGGCCATACATATATATATTAAAATATTTTTTTTCATGATTTTTAATCTTAGGATTAAATTTATTTACACTTTACCCAACCAATAGGTAGTTTGTTTCAGATACGGATTGTTCCGGAATAAGGCAGGATCCAATGGCCAGTAAAAACCTTCTTTTCTAAACCTTGCCTCAGGAAGCCAATCAACAATAAAACCATACCTGCGGGTACGCAACAAATCATAAAATAAGTGCCCTTCTAAAAACATTTCCCTTCCGCGCTCTATAATATATTCGTCCATCACATCGCTTACCGTTAAGCCAGCATCTACTAACACAGGGTTTGGATCATTCCTCTTTCTAAAGTTATTGATAATAGTTGTTGCAGTGGCGGCATCACCTTTGTATAGCGCAATTTCTGCTTTTAGTAGCTGCATATCACCTAATCTGAAAATGATGATGTTATTGCTTAAATAAGGGTTTAATTTTTGTCCGGGGTTTCGGTAAGTTACATTACTGTACTTGATACACATTGGTTTTTCGGGCAGTGTAAAATCAAAACCCTTTTTTAACCTGATATCGGTATCCGTATAAAAATGATCGTTGATGTACCTCGGCACTACGTAAAACCTCGGATTGTTACCTGCTCCATTAATATAACTGCCGTTTAAGAAAGATGCACCTACAGAACTACTAGAACCTTCTTGTGTATTTTCGCTAATGTTAATCTCAAAAATACCTTCCGAAGAGCGTCCTATAAATGTGTTTTTATAATTGGCCGTATCGGTTAAAGTATAACCACCGCGACTGATTAAAGTATTAATGGTTGTATCGGCACTATTTACATCTGCCATAATTGGTGCATCATTCGAAACATCAGACATGGTTGCCCGCCACAAATACAAATGGGCTAATAGGGCATAAGCAGATCCTTTATTGGCGGTTACTTTCGCATCACCAGTATTGCTGTAAGTCCAGGTCAATAAATTAATGGCCTTATGGCAGTCATCCTCTACCAGTTTCATTACCTCTGCTCTTGGTTTTCTGGGTAACTGAGGTGCATTAAGCGGATCTTCATAAGATTCGGTAACAATTGGCACATCACCCCAAACGCGTACCATCATAAAATAACTTAAAGCCCTTAAAAAATAAGCTTGCCCTAAAATGTTATTTCTAAATTCAGTAGCATCGTCTTCTTCAGATAATTGTGCATCTGTTAAGCCAGCTGCTTTTTGTAATATGAGATTAGACATGGCTATACTTTTATAATAAAGTGTATAATTAGCCAATGTGTTTAAATTGTATTGAAAGGTGAAATCGCCATTTTGTATGCCTTCCAGCCCATCGCCAGTATACTGCATGGTAAAGTAGTTTTTAGCGATGGCGTCGCCATACATATAGTACCGGTTATTTTTATTGGTAATGGCATTGCGGAACAAGGCATAATTACCAGCCATAGCACTTCTTGCATCTTTAGACGTTTTCCAGAAAGTTTCCTCATATGGTGCATCTTTAGGCTCTTCGTAAAGTAGCTTTTTACAAGCACTGGTACTTACAATAATGATTATAGTGCTTAATATGCTGAGTTTTGTTATTATATTTTTCATCTTAGTGGTATTAAAATTGAACTTGAAGACCTAAGGTATATTTTTTAGGGATTGGATATCCCGTTCCGATATACTCACCATATCCGTTTACAGCCTCTGCATCTGGCAATTTTTTTGATTGCTGGAACATGTGCACATTATCGATCATAGCAAACACTTTAAACTGACTAAGTCCCCACTTACTAAGAGTTTTGGCACCTAAATCGTACCCAAGCGTAATATTTTTTATCCTTAAATATCCTCCCTTTTCTAAGAAAAACGTTTGTGCACCCGTATAATAATAGCGGTAAGTACCCAAATCGTATTTGGCATACTCGGCGTTATCTCCGGGGTTTCTCCAAATGTTTAATTTATCCAGATCAGGTGTTGAGAAACTGGCAAATTGGTATACCGCATTCCCATCCTGAGAATTTGCAAAACGATCTGAATCAAATAAATTGAGTACATCTCTTTTAAAGGTAAATGTGGCAAAAACACTTAACGAGAAATTTTTGTAGCTAAAATTATTGGTCCAGCCACCTGTAAAACGAGGGTTTGGATCACCAATTGGCTGTTTATCTGGATTAATACCATCATTAAAAATATCTACAAAATAATCGCCGTCTAAATCAGCCAGGTAAAAATCCCCTTCGTTAAAGGTGCCGTTACTGTTTCGGTAACGTTCGCCGGTAAACGGATTTTGTGGGATATCTCCGGTTCTTGAAAATACACCCTTAGTTCGGTAAAGGTAAAATGCATTAAGCGGGCTACCTACTGATAAAATATGGGTTTTATCAAACCGATCACCTCTCAAAATGATATCGCGGCCGCCATTCGGCAAGCTCATAATCTGGTTCTTGTTATAAGAAATATTAAATGAGGTATACCACTTAACCGGCTTGTTGATCAGGGTACCGTTAAAAGTAAATTCCAAACCGGAGTTACGTACTGAAAATGCATTGGTAAAAGCCACATCGTAACCTGAGGTAACTGGCAAATCAACGTTAAATAACTTATCCTTTACTTCTTTATTATAAACATCAAAGGTAAATGAGTATTTACCATTTTGAATTTCTACATCAGTACCAATATTCCACTGGGTAGATTTTTCCCAGCTTAAATTCTTTTGAGCTACACCATCATTAAAATTAGGTGTAATAGCCGTAACACCATTGTAAGAGGATGCTCCACCATTACCATCAAAACCACCATTATTTACCAGGTATCTATTGTATTGTACGTAGGCATTATTTAGATTTTCGTTACCTGTAACACCATAACTACCCCTGATTTTAATCAAGGTAAATGGATTATTGGTGATGTTTTTCATGAAGTTTTCTTCAGACAAGATCCAGCCAACCGATACTGATGGAAACACCCCGTATTTGTTGTTCTCGCCAAAACCCGATGAACCATCAGTCCTTATCGAACCCGATAGTAAATATTTATCGGCATAATCATAGCTAAAACGGCTATAATAGGCAATTAATCCATGACCACGGTATTGTGATGAGGCAAAAATATTAGCCTGCTGGAAACCAGTCACAACTGTTATATTATCATTAGCACCACCAAAACCTGAAGCTAATGTATTTTCGTACTGATTGTATTCTATATCTTGCCCTGCTAATACATTAAATGTATGTTTACCCAGCGAGCCGCTATAATTTAAATAATTAGAAGCTCTTAAACCTATTCCGCTTGAAGAAAAACTGCTGGCGCTATTTCCCAATCCATTGTTTAATAAGCTACTAAAGCTACCATCTCTTCTTTGATTATCTGATGTATATGATGATTGGGAGTTTAGTGTAAAATGTTTATTAAACTCATAACTTAAATTTAGGTTGATACCAAACTGGTTACTGATATTCCGATCTAAGTTTTCGCTATTCGGGTTTACATAATATTCGAGTTTTTCTGGCGAGAGATTGATCAGTGACGAAGGTAAATTCCCGGCGCCAAGCCTGGTGGGATTTGAAGAGTTGTTAGGATCTTCACCACCTCTACCTCTATCAGTTCTTGAATAATAAAATTGAGGATTGATCGTCAATTTTTTATTTAATGCTTTTGTCGATAGGTTGATTCTCGTACTATAGCGTTTAACGCCTGTACCTTTTACGATCCCTTGTTCATTGTAATATCCACCACTAAAACGATAGGTCATTCCATTATCAGAACCACCAGTTAAACTGATGTTGTTATCGTTTATTTTAGCTACGCGATAGAACAGATCCTGCCAGTCGGTATTTCCATTAAATACCGGATTCAAGCTATCGGTAAGCAGATAAGGGAGTTGTCTTCTCTGGTCGTAACTGAGTTGCCTTTGCAGAACTTCCATTTTTTGTCTGCGTTCAGTAGCACCAATGGTAGCTTCACGCAAATCAGGTCGCTGCGAAAAACCTACATAGCTACTCATATTAATTTTAGTGTCGCCACTTACTCCTTTTTTGGTTGTAATTAATATTACGCCATTGGCCGCTCTCGAACCATAAATGGCCGCAGCAGATGCGTCTTTTAATACATCGATTGATTCGATATCGTTCGGATTTATACCTGCCAAATAGTTGGTACCGGTACCTGTTCCGGGCGGAACAAAATCCTCAGAAGCCTGAGGTACTCCATCTACAACATATAGTGGCGATCTTACCGTATTAACCTGGTCGTAACTGGTACTACCTGTAGAGTTACCACGAACTGATACGGTTGGCGCTACACCAGGCTGACCACTAAAGTTCTGAACATTTATACCGGCAAGTCTACCCTGTAGTAGCTGGTCGAAACTTGGCGAAGGCAAATTGGCCAGTTCTTTTCCTGAAATACTGGAAATAGCGGCTGTTGATTTTTTTCTTGTAATTTTTTGATAACCAATAAGAACAACTTCATCAAGCATCTTATTATCATCCTTTAAAGAGAAATTTAAAGTGCCATTTGCGCCAATTGGTTTTTCTACTGGTAAAAAGCCGACAATTCTGGCAACAATAACTGCCTTATCACTCTGTACTGTCAATACAAATTTCCCCTCAGCATTAGTAGATGTGCCATTTTTTGTTCCCTTTTCTAAAATTGAAACACCTGGTATTGGTTTATTACTGTCATCTAAAACAGTACCTCTTATTGTTTTTTGAGCAAATGCCTGCCAGGGGATTAATAAATAGAATAAAAGTCCAAATAAAATTTTTGGAGTAGTTCCAGTAAAGTTTAGTTTCATAAAATTTAGGTTGTTAATGATTTAGTTATCCCTAAATTATAACCAATGTTTTACAGAAAATTAACATATTTTAACATTAGGTAGTTGGATTTTAACACAAACCATACTAAAACTCACCTTTTAGGAGTATTTAGTAAAAAATATTAAAAATTGTAGGATTGAAATTACATTATACTAATTTTTTAGGTGGTTTTTAAACTAATTTTTAAGTTTAATTAATAAAGTGTTTTCTGTCTTATTTATGCTTAAAAAACGTTTTAGTAATGCTACATAAAGATCAATTTTTGAGTGTGTCGGATAAGATATTTGATGGGCATTATTTTTAGCTCTGGAATATGACTTATACTAAGATAAAATATCATATATCATTTATATTTTTAGGCTATCGGTTGATTCTTTTGCAAAGAAGTACTTAGTGTTTTGGATTCAATTGCAATTTGATTAGAATCTTTAAATTTGACCGATAAAATTCTTCTGTTAGCGCACGCGTGTTAAAAAAATAAAAGCTTTTAATATGCAATTAGAGAAACTCAATTATACCGTCACTCTGAATTTATTTCAGGGTCTCTCATTAGTGATGCTGAAACACCTGTCCGTCCGGCCGGCCAGAAGTTCAGCAGGACGATTTTGGGAAATGAGGGACGGTACAAAACCATAATTGCTTGTAGCTTAATTATAAAAGCGGGGACGTTAATTATAAAATCTAATGCATTAATTATAAAAGCGGGTAGGTTAATTATAACTGCGGGGTCTGTTCAATAAACTGTGTCAAAAAGAATATTTAAATTTGGCCGATAAAATTCTTTCTCCTCATGACTTTTGTAGCAAAACTGCAGGCCTTACGTACTTTAATGGCCGAACAAAATATAGATGCCTATATCATTACCGCTGCCGATCCGCATATTAGCGAGTACCTGCCGGCGCATTATAAAACCATTCCGTTTTTGAGCGGCTTTACCGGTTCGGCCGGAACTTTGGTTATTACGAAAGATTTTGCCGGCTTATGGACCGATTCGCGGTACTTTACGCAGGCCGAGGCCCAGTTGCAGGGTTCGGGTTACGAATTGGTAAAGCTCAAAGTGCCACATACCCCCGAATACATTGAATGGTTGAGCGAGTTAATGCTGAAAAATGCAAAGGTAGCATTCAATTATCAGCTTATTTCAGTCGCACTCGCTTTAGAAATTCAGGCTGGTTTAGAAAAGCAACACATTCAAACGGTAAATGCCGATTTAATTAGTCCCTTATGGTTAGATCAGCCCGCTTTGCCAACCGAAAAAGCCTTTCTCATAGCTGAAAAAGATGCAGGTTTATCCATTTCGGCCAAACTTGACCTTGTAAAAGCACAGTTAAATACAACTGGAGCGAATAGCCATTTAATTTCCTCGCTCGATGATATTGCCTGGCTTTTCAATATTAGGGGCAAGGATGTAGATTATAATCCCGTGGCCCTAAGTTTTGCGTTAATTACACCCCAGGAAACGAAACTCTTTATTGATGCAGCAAAACTAGCAGATGACTATATAAATACCTTAAAGCAACAAGGCGTAACGCTTTATCCATACACGGGAATAAATGATGCGATAAAAGAACTCCCTTCAGATTCGGAGATTTTTATCGATTTTAAAAGAAACTGTTTTGGCCTGTATCAATTGTTACCTGCCACGGTTAAAGTAATTTCGGGGATCAACCCAAGTACGCACCTGAAAAGTTTAAAGAACGAAACCGAGATTAATCACATCCGCAGGGCTATGGTACAAGATGGGGTGGCCATGACCAGGTTTTTTAAATGGATGGAAGAAAGGTTAGGGGAGGAGCAGATTACTGAATGGTCGGCTGCCGAAAAACTGGCAACTTTCAGGACCGAACAACCCGGTTTTGCGGGTTTAAGTTTCAACACCATTGCCGGCTTTAATGCCAATGGTGCCTTGCCACATTACAGCGTAAGTTTGGAGAGCAGCCTCGAAATACAGCCCGAAGGCTTGTTTCTGGTTGATTCGGGTGGACAGTATTTATATGGTACAACTGATATTACCCGGGTAATGCCCATGGCAAATTATTCGGCACAGCAGGCCGACGATTATACGCTCGTACTAAAAGGCCTGATTGAAGGATCGAAACTTATTTTTCCCGAGAGTACAAAAGGCTACCAGATCGATTCGATTTGCCGTAAACCCTTGTGGGAGCATAGCATTAACTTTGGTCATGGTACCGGCCATGGTATTGGCTTTTTTCTTAACGTACACGAAGGGCCTCAGAACATTAGCCCTGCCAATGTTGATGTGGCCTTTAAACCGGGTATGGTAACTTCCATCGAACCGGGAATTTACAGGCCCGGATCACATGGTGTAAGAATCGAAAACCTGGTGTTATGTATCAATCATGGCAGCAGTGACTTTGGCAATTTCCTCAGTTTCGAAACGCTTACTTTATGTTATATCGATACCGGGATTGTAAATAAAGCGCTTTTAGAGGCCGGTCAGGTTAACTGGTTAAATGCCTACAACAGCAAGGTGTTTAATCAGCTTCAGGCACACCTTTCGGCAGAAGAAGCGAGGTGGTTAAAAGGGAAGTGCCAGCCGATATAGTTATTCATATTCTTTTTTTATTTGAAAAGCAGCGCCTGTATTTTAAATTAATGTCAGTCGCGCTTTTCGCTTTAGTCCCGGTCTTCAACCGGGAGCTGCCGCTGCAATCGCGTTTAATCTACCTGCTGCAGTGCTGGTGGCAACCATCCCCTCCAAAGCCTAACTTGCCGTAAATACACCAATTCTTTACCGATTTTGCGCTATTTATAAAGTTGATAGGTGCTTTACTTTTTTAAATCTATTTTTGGATAAAGCGTCATAAACACGTTTTTTATTATGAAGAATACAAAATCAATACAAAAACTAACCACAATAGCTTTTAAAGCAATATTTTGCTTATCACTATCTCTACTGTATGTTCATGTAGGTTTAGCGCAATCGCCCTGGATTGCACTAAGTAAAAAGCCATCAACGTTGGGGCTGGAGAATGGTTTCAGCCAATTTGATGCAGGAGCATTAAAACTTAAACTGGTTAAGTCATCGCAAACCGTAGCGGGCCTACAGCCTAAAATGGTTGACGATTTCGATTTTGTGCCCAGCGATAGTTTAAAGGTGCGTAGCTCGGATGGTTTGTATCACCTGGGAGATATTAACCTTAAATTACGCAGTGCCGGTAACGAGGCCTGGACTGGCTATAGCACAGCAGCCAAAAGAAGTGCGGTTAAAAGTTTAGCTGCGGGTAAAAACGTACTCTCAGCTGCCGATCTGGCTGCAACATTGCCTGCAGATATTCCTTTGCAAATTACCCGGAGCTGGGAAATGCAAAACGGTAAACTGGTGCTTCGTTTCGAACTTAAAAACAAAAGCAGTAAAACTGTAGAAATCGGCGCATTAGGTATCCCGATGATTTTCGATAACATTTTAGAAGGCAGAACGCTGGAGCAAACCCATGCCAAAAATGTGTTTTACGATCCTTACATTGGTCAGGATGCCGGCTATTTACAGGTAACGCGATTAAGCGGTCAGGCGCCCTCGCTCATTGTGGCACCACTAGGGCATACCCCTTTTGAGGCATATAACCCGTTGAACGACGACCGTACACCGCGCGGAATTGCCTTTGAGGGTTTTTACGAATGGATGGTGCACAGTAAAGCCTATGCCGAAAACGAATGGAAAAACGCCGAACAATGGAACAAGCCAACCAGTGCGTTTTTAAAACCGGGCGAAAGCAAAAGTTATGCGCTTCAGTTTATCCTCTCGGGCACGGCTAAAAATACAGAAAGCAAACTGATCGAAAATAAAAGGCCTGTAGCCATATCGGTACCGGGTTATGTGCTACCGAAAGATGTAGATGCCAAATTATTTATCAATTATGGCAAAAAAATTAAATCTCTGAGTGTACTACCCGAAAATGCTTTAACCATTAAAGCTATTGGTACAACCAAAAATGGCTGGAAAAGCTATTCGGTAAAAGCCAATACCTGGGGAAGAGCCCGCTTATCGGTTGTTTACGAAGATGGTTTGGAACAAACCATAAACTACAAGATAATTGAGCCAGAAAACGAGGTAATTGCCAGTTATGGCCATTTTTTAACCACTAAACAGTGGTTTAACCAAGCCGATCCTGTTTTTAAAAGAAGCCCATCGGCCATTACCTACGATTATGAAAAACAACAGCAGGTAACACAAGATAACCGTGCCTGGATTGCAGGTTTAAGTGATGAGGGCGGAGCTGGTTCGTGGTTGGGCGCCATGATGAAACAACTCGTACATCCTGAAAAAGAAGAAGTAGATAAGTTGAAACAATTTGTAGATACCGTAATGTTTGGCCGGATTCAGCTTAAAGATGGCCCACAGAAATACGGCGTAAAAAAGAGCTTGTTCTACTATGAACCAGATTCGCTGCCAAAAGGTACTTATGCCACAGATATAAATTTCAAAGCCTGGTCTGCATGGCCTAAAAAAGAAGCCGATAACCTTGGCCGCTCGTATAACTACCCACACGTGGCTGCTGCGCATTGGGTAATGTACCGTTTGGCACGCAATTACAGCGGACTGGTAGAAGAGGGGAGTTGGAAACAACACCTCATTAATGCTGCCGAAACCGGAATGGCGATGGTGAACATTGCACCCTATTATGCACAGTTTGGGCAAATGGAGGGTACTATCTTTTACCTCATTTTAACCGATCTTAAAAATGAAGGCTTAACAGAAGAGGCAACCAGATTGGAGAACGAAATGAAAAAGCGTGCCAACCACTGGCGCTCATTACAATATCCCTTTGGTAGTGAAATGCCCTGGGACTCTACAGGTCAAGAAGAAGTTTACGTGTGGTCGAACTATTTTGGCTATGCCGATAAGGCCAATGTTACCCTAAATGCCATATTGGCTTACATGCCTGTGTTGCCACACTGGGCTTACAATGGTAATGCGCGCCGCTACTGGGATTTCCTGTATGGTGGTAAACTTACCCGTGTAGAACGCATGATCCACCATTACGGATCGGGTTTAAATGCTATACCTGTGCTGATGGATTACCGTAAAAATCCTGATGATTTTTATCTCTTACGTGCCGGATATGGCGGTTTAATGGGCACCATTTCTAACATCACACAAGATGGTTTTGCACCGGCTGCTTTTCACGCCTATCCCTCAACTTTAAAAAATGATGGCATAACAGGTGACTACGGTTCAGGCTTTTTTGGTTATGCTGTTAATACCTCGGCCTATGTAATGAAACACCCTGAGTTTGGCTGGCTGGCCTTTGGTGGTAACTTAAAGGAAACTGGAACTACGGTTAGCGTTAAATTAACTACTGCAGCCAAATCGGCGGTTTACCTTGCTGCTGCGGGGCTTTACATTACACTCGATGCAGGTACCATAGATGAAGTTACTTACAATACCCAAAACGGGGAGATAAAACTTAAACTCGATGCCGCCAACGCATATACTTCTGCTGCACTGGTTAGGTTATCGCAACCGGCAAAGCTTAAAGATAATGCTGTTTATGTAGTAAAAGATAATCAGGTTAATGCAAGAGGAGCTTATCAAATTCAATTGAATAAAGATAAACCTACCGAAATAACCATTAAAAGATAATACCAATTTTCTCAAACTCTCGGGCCCTGTAAATAATAATTTACGGGGCTCTTTTTTAATAACCAGATTGATATGGCAATTATTTAACAGTTTAGATGATATATTTGATAATATTTATCTGTTAAATAGCTTTATATATAAATTTATATTGCTAATGGTTGCTCGGTTCAAGCTGTTATTTACGATAACATGAGCATCATATTCGCTCAATTTAGTTACATCAATACTTTATTTAAAACTATTTAAATTTTTGATTATAAAATAACTATTTATCCTGGTGATAATATAATACAATGGCTGCAATAAGGCCATTTTAATACAACTCAATAGTTTGTCATTGCTGTGCAGATTTTGCCCCTTATTTTTCGCTTAAAAGAAATTAATTGTGATTTTTACATCCAAAATCTAGCTTATAATTTGCAGATACCGCCCATATTTTAGCCATTCGATTGTGAAGTTAGTTGAATGAAAATTGCATTTGGGATATTTGCCTAACAACAAAAAATATGTTTCAAAAGGAAGTTTACCTCCAACGGAGAGCAGCACTAAAATCAAAAGTAAATTCGGGTATTTTACTCTTTATGGGTAACGAAGATAGCCCGATGAATTATAAAGACAATGCTTACCACTTCAGGCAAGACAGTACTTTCTTGTACTATTTCGGTATAAACGAACCCTTATTGGGCGCAGTGATCGACCTCGATGCCGATAAAACCATTTTGTTTGGCGATGAAATGGGGATTGATGATATTGTTTGGATGGGCAGACAAAAAACTCTGAAAGAAAAAAGCAATGATTCGGGTTTAACAGAAGTACAACCACTGCATAAACTTGATGATTACCTTCAAAAAGCTGTCGAAAAAAAACAGCAGGTTCATTTCTTACCACCTTACCGCGCCGAAAATAAAATTAAACTCAGTCATTGGTTAAACATTCCAATCGGGCAGCTAAAAGAAAAAGCATCCTTAACTTTTATTAAAGCCGTTGTTGCGCAAAGATCAATCAAAGGACCTGAAGAAATAGAGGAACTAAACTTGGCAGCAGCTTTATCGGCCGATATTCATTTAATGACCATGCAGCAAGCCAGGCCGGGTATGTACGAGCGCGAGCTTGCAGCGAAAATTGAGGGGGCTGCATTGGCTACCGGCGGAAACATTGCCTACCCGGTGATTTTAACCGTACGTGGCGAAATTTTACATAACCATTACCATGGCAATCAGTTAAAGGATGGCCAAATGGTTTTAAACGATTCGGGTGTAGAAACTGCTTTAGGCTACGCCGGCGATCTTACCCGTACTTTTCCGGTAGGTAAAAAATTCACTGCTGAGCAAAAAGATGTTTACGATGTGGTATTAAAGGCCTATGCCGATGCCAAAAATATGCTTGCGCCAGGAGTAAGGTATCTGGATGTGCATTTAACCTCATGTAAAACATTGGCTCAGGGGCTTAAAGACATTGGTCTGATGAAAGGTAACGTTGATGATGCTGTAGCCGCTGGTGCACATGCCATGTTTTTTCAATGTGGAACTGGCCACATGATGGGACTCGATGTACATGATATGGAAGACCTGGGCGAACAATATGTTGGCTATACAGACGATTTGCTTAAAAATACCACACAATTTGGCTTAAAATCGTTAAGGTTGGGAAAAGCCCTCGAAAGTGGTTATGTGTTAACGGTAGAACCGGGAGTGTACATTATTCCGGAACTGATAGACCGTTGGAAAGCCGAAAACCAGTTTAGCGAATATATTAATTATGATAAGTTAGAACAGTTCAGACATTTTAGCGGCATTAGGGTTGAAGATGATTTCCTGATTACCGACACTGGTAGCACCATGTTGGGTAAACATCTGGCCATTACCACCGATGAAGTGGAGGCTGTGAGAGGCGAAGCTTATTAATCAATTAGGATATTAAATACGAAGTTGAGATATGATTATTACATGAAAAGGTATTTCGGGTGGAGTTTTTAGGGCTCTTGCAAACTTACTTTAATAAAGCACAGGTTTTACCGAAGAACGCCGTCAATCCCAAGTGGCAGGGAATTAAAAAAACAGTTGCAGTGCAGCACGAATAGCACTACCAAACCTAAAACGCAGTGGTTTTGTGGCATTAACCTCAAAACTTTCATTTTGTAGAAACGAACAAAACAAAGTGCCGCTGTTTTTTGATGAGAATGGGCAGGTGAGGAGCCACCTTGCTGGATTAACTAAGCGCTTTGGGTACTTTGGCGCTTCAAAGTACCATGCCCCCGCGGCATAGAGCGGTAAAATATATCAATTGTTAGTTATTGACATGGTAGATACAGCATAAATAGACTAACCTATAAACCACTATAACTGCTTTTCAAAATAAATTGGCTGATGCCGATACACGATATGAAAAAAACAACACTTGGCTGTTTAACAGTGCTTATGGCCTGTTTTACCACCCAGCTTTTTGCTCAAAGCCCCAAAAAGGTTTATACCCTGGCCGATACCTTACGGGGCAGTTTAAATGCCGAACGTACCTGGTGGGATGTGCAGCGTTATGAGCTATCGGTTACGCCCGATTATAACGATAAAAGCATTACCGGTTCGAACAAAATTGTGTATAAAGTGGTGCAGCCAAACAATGGTAAAACGCGTATGCAGATTGATTTGCAGGAGCCTTTAATTATCGACAGCGTTTTATACAACGGAAAGGCAAAGTTAAAATTCGAGCATACCGGAAGCGTTTGGTACGTACATGTTCCGGCTCAAAAAATAACAGCTTTAAACCATGTGCAGTTGTTTTATCATGGCAAAGTGCATCAGGCCAAAAGAGCTCCCTGGGATGGCGGTTTTATTTTTACCACCGACTCGCTTTCGCGGCCGTGGATGACGGTTGCCTGCCAGGGATTGGGGGCTTCGGTTTGGTACCCCAATAAAGACCACCAGAGCGATGAACCTGATCGTGGCGCATCGTTAACCATGACGGTACCCGATACATTGTTAGCTGTTGGGAATGGCCGTTTGGTATTTAAAAAGAATAATGGCAACGGTACCACCACCTACAAATACAATGTAGAAAACCCAATCAGCAATTATTGCATCATTCCATACATTGGCAAATACGTTAATTTTAAAGAAAAATATGCGGGAGAAAAAGGGCCGCTTGATGTAAATTATTGGGTACTGGATTACAATTACCCCAAAGCCAAAATCTACATGCCAGATCAGGTACATAAAATGATGAAAAGCCTGGAATACTGGTTTGGACCTTATCCATTTTACGAAGATGGCTACCAGTTAATCGATGCTTCGCATACCGGCATGGAGCATCAATCGGCCGTTTCGTACGGTAACCGCTATAAATTTGGTTACATGGGGCGAGATATGTCGGGCAATGGCTGGGGCCTGAAGTGGGATTTTATCATCATCCACGAAAGTGGTCACGAGTGGTTTGGCAATAACATTACCACCAACGATTTAGCCGATATGTGGGTACACGAAGGTTTTACCAATTACAGCGAAACCCTTTTTGTTGATTATATTTTTGGTAATAAAGCCGGTAACGAATACAATTTTGGGATTAGGAAAGGCATTCGTAACGATAGCCCCATTATTCCGGCTTATGGCGTAAATGCGCAGGGTAGCGGCGATATGTACCCCAAAGGTGGCAATATGCTGCACGCCATCAGGCACAGTTTAAATAACGATGTGCTTTTCAGATCAGTTTTACGCGGACTTAACCAAACCTTTTACCATAAAACGGTTACTACCGGCCAGATAGAAAGCTATATTTCTAAAAAAACGGGATATAATTATGCAAAAGTTTTCGATCAGTACCTGCGCACCACACAAATTCCAACCTTTGAGTATTATATAGAAAAAGGCAAGGCTTTTTACCGCTACAGCAACTGTGTAAAAGGCTTTAACCTGCCTTTATCGTTAACGCAAACTGGTGTAAAACCCCTTAAAATTATCCCGACAGCTGAATGGCAGCAAGTTAGCCTGGCCAGCGGGCAGCAGGCTTTATTTACCAAGAGTGCTATCGAATTTATGTATTATGTTAATGTGAAAAACACGAAATAAGATTTTAAATCAATACACAAACATGAACTAATGGTATTCTTTTTTAAGGATACCATTTTTTGTATAATCGCGGTTATAGAGCTGCCTGTATCTTTCTTCCTGATCCCTGTCTCATTCAATTTGCATATTTATAGCCATTATCGGTTAAAATCCAACAATAGTAGGGCAATACTATGCATTACCTTTGAATGTTATTTAATGGCTTATCCATTCAGATTAACTTAACTATTGTTTAGTATTGTTAAACTTTTTGGATTTTAATGTAGCCGTTAATTTTTTAAATCTTAAATATTAAAAACATAATAGTACAATGAGTATCAAATGGACAGGGGTTTTCCCAGCTGTGACAACAAAATTTACAGCAAACGACGAATTAGATTTTCCGGCTTTCGATTTAAATATTGAAGCCCAGTTAGAAGCAGGTGCTGAAGGAATTATTTTAGGTGGTACTTTAGGCGAGGCCAGTGTTTTGAGTGATGAGGAGAAAATTGAAATTTTAAAACATACACTACAGCTTGTAAACGGTCGTGTTCCTGTTTTATTAAACATTGCAGAGCCTACTACTAAAAAAGCAATTGCTGCTGCTCAGAAAGCCGAAGAAGCCGGTGCACAAGGTTTAATGTTGTTGCCTCCAATGCGCTACCTGGCCGATTCTGACGAGACCCTTGATTATTTAACAGAAGTTGCCAAGAGCACTAAATTACCAATCATGATTTATAACAACCCGGTTGATTATAAAATTGAGGTAACCTTAGATATGTTCGAAGAGCTGGCTAAATATCCGAACATACAGGCCATTAAAGAAAGTACCCGCGATATTTCTAACATTACCCGTTTAATTAACCGCTTTGGAGATCGCTTTGCCATTTTTACCGGTGTTGATCCGATTGCGATGGAAAGTATTGTAATGGGCTGCGTTGGTTGGGTAGCCGGTTTGGTATGTGCTTTCCCGAAAGAAACAGTTGCCATTTACCGTTTGGTGAAAGAAAACAGAACTGCCGAAGCTTTAAAAATCCACCGCTGGTTTTTGCCGATTTTAGAATTGGATACACATCCTAAGTTGGTTCAGTATATTAAACTGGCAGAAGTGGGTACAGGTATTGGTACCGAGCGGACGAGGGCACCACGTTTGGCATTAAAAGGTACAGAACGCGAAAGGGTATTGAAAATAATTAACGATGGTTTAGCCACCAGACCAGAATTACCTGCAGGTAGCTGGGGCAAATAGTTTAATAACCAGATATGAACGGAAAAAACATTATAGCCGGTACTTATTCAGAAATTAATGAAAAAAGCTTAAAAGCTGTTAGCCCTGCTACAGGGTTAACGCTTGAAGGTGAGTTTTTTAAAGCCAGCCAAAGCCTAGTTGATGATGCGCTAACATCGGCAACAAATGCTTTTCAGGTGTATAGAAACTTAAATAAAGACCTTAAAGCCGCTTTTTTAAATGCCATAGCTGATGAAATTGCAGCGCTAGGCGAAGAATTGGTAAACCGGGCTTCGGCCGAAAGCGGTTTGCCTTTGGCACGTTTACAGGGCGAATTGGGCCGTACTACTGGTCAGCTCAGATTATTTGCCAATGTAGTAGCCGAAGGTTCGTGGGTAGATGCGATTATTGATACGGCTTTACCGGAGCGCCAGCCTTTACCACGACCAGATATCAGAAGAATGCTGATTCCAATTGGTCCCGTAGTGGTTTTCGGCGCCAGTAATTTTCCACTAGCTTTTTCGGTAGCAGGTGGCGATACAGCTTCGGCATTGGCAGCCGGTTGCCCCGTGGTGGTAAAAGCACACCCTGCGCATTTGGGTACCAGTGCACTCGTAGGGGGCGCCATTGTTAAAGCTGCCGAAAAAACGGGCATGCCTAAAGGTGTTTTCTCATTACTATATGATGATGGTTATGCCGTTGGTGCAGCCCTGGTGCAGCATCCTTTAACCAAAGCGGTTACTTTTACTGGTTCGTTTAAAGGCGGTATGGCTTTGGTTAACCTGGCGCAGCAGCGCGAGCAACCAATCCCGGTTTTTGCCGAAATGGGTAGTATCAATCCGGTAATCTTTTTGCCACAGGCAATTGAAAACCAGGCTGAAGAACTCGCCAAAAAATATGCAGCTTCCATTACCTTAGGTGCTGGTCAGTTTTGTACCAACCCGGGTTTATTGCTTGCCGTACAATCGCCGGCATTAGAAAATTTTAAAACGGTTTTAAAAGAGGCTATTGCTGTTATTCCTTCAGCTACCATGCTTACCGAAGGTATTGCCCAAAATTATGACAACCTTTCTGCAGGTATTGTAAATGAAGGTGGTGTGGCACTTTTGTCTGCATCGACAGTAAAAAACAGCGAACTTCAAAATCAATCGGAAGCTAAAATTGCCCAGGTAAGTGCCAGCGATTTTATTCAGAACCCGAAACTCCGCGAAGAGATTTTTGGTCCCTATTCTTTACTGGTAGTGGCACAAGATGTTGCTGAGCTCGAAAAAGCGGTTGAGGTATTGGAAGGACAACTTACTGCTACTTTGATGGCCGATAAGCAGGAACTTCAAAACTATCCGTCTTTGATTAATAAGTTAACCGATAAAACCGGAAGGATTATCCTGAATGGGGTACCCACTGGTGTAGAGGTTTGCGCAGCCATGCAACACGGCGGACCATTTCCGGCCACGAACGATAGCCGCTTTACCTCTGTAGGCTCAACAGCCATTAACCGTTTTGCACGGCCATTGGCTTACCAGGATTGGGAGCAAGGTTTATTGCCCGATGAGCTGAAAGACGAAAATCCTTTGGATATTTTCAGAACAGTGAACCAGAAATTAACGAAATCTTATGAGTAAAACATTTTTTTGTGTAGATGCACATACTTGCGGAAATCCGGTTAGGTTAGTTGCGGGAGGCGGTCCACAGCTTATTGGCGCCAACATGAGCGAAAAGCGGCAACATTTTTTAAAAGAATTCGATTGGATCAGAACAGGTTTGATGTTCGAGCCGAGAGGTCATGATATGATGTCGGGTAGTATTCTTTACCCACCTCACGATCCAAAAAATGATGTTGCTGTACTGTTTATCGAAACCAGCGGCTGTCTGCCTATGTGTGGCCATGGTACCATTGGCACCATTACCATTGCGGTTGAAGAAGGTTTAATTAAACCCAAAGTACCAGGTGTAATCAGAATGGAAGCACCGGCCGGACTGGTTTTAATTGAATATAAACAAGAAGGCAAAAAAGTTAAGTCGGTAAAACTTAAAAATGTGGCTTCATACCTTGCAGCAGAAAACCTCGAGGTAGAATGCCCTGATTTGGGTATGCTTACTTTTGATGTGGCTTACGGCGGAAATTTCTATGCCATTGTCGATCCGCAAAAGAACTTTCCTGGTCTCGAAAATTACACGGCTACACAGCTGATTACCTGGAGCCAGACCATCAGAAAACGCATTAACGAAAAATATACTTTTGTGCATCCCTTAGATCCGACTATTAATGGCTGTAGCCATGTACTGTGGACGGGTAAAACAATCGACCCTACATCAACTGCGAGAAATGCCGTTTTTTACGGCGATAAAGCAATCGACCGCTCTCCATGCGGAACCGGTACCTCGGCCCGTTTGGCACAATGGTTTGCAAAAGGAAAACTAAAACAAGGTGAAGATTTTATCCACGAAAGTTTTATTGGCAGTAAGTTTATTGGCAGGGTAGAAGAGGTAGTAGATTTAAACGGAATTAAAGCCATTATTCCAAGTGTTGAGGGCTGGGCGAAAGTGTATGGTTACAATACCATTAAAATCGATGCCGAGGATGATCCTTATGCACACGGATTTCAGGTGATTTAGTGTTTTAAAATTAGAAGAATGTCGAAAGTATTAATAATAGGTGGTGGAATTGTGGGCTTAACTTCTGCATATTACCTTCAGAAAAAAGGCTACGAAGTAACAGTTTTAGATAAAGGAGATATTACCGACAACTGCTCTTTTGGTAATGCCGGGATGATTGTGCCCAGTCACTTTGTACCCCTGGCTGCACCTGGCATGATTAAACAGGGTATCAGGTGGATGTTTAACAGCAAGAGCCCTTTTTATGTGCGCCCTTCGTTAAATGGCAGCCTGATTAACTGGGGGCTGAAATTTATGAAACATGCCACCGCAAAGCATGTTGAAGCGGCAGCAGTTCCGTTGCGTGATTTATCTTTACTCAGCAAAAAACTTTACCAGGATTTAGCCAAAGAACCCGATTTTAATTTCGAGCTCGCAAATAATGGTATCCTGGCCTTTTACAAAACCGAAAAAGCAGGCGAAGAAGAAGCACATTTAGCTGCTAAAGCAATTGATTTAGGTTTGGATATGGCCGTTTTAAGTGCCGATGAATGCCGTGCTTTACAACCTGGTTTGGCGCTTGATGTTTTAGGGGCTGTACACTATCGTGATGATGCGCATTTGTACCCAACCAAACTGATGAATGCTTTGTTAACTTATTTGACTAGTAACGGCGTTAAAATAGAAAAAAACAAAGAAGTTGATAAAATTGAAGTTTCGGGTAACCGGATCATGAAGGTTTTTACCGGCACTCAGGCCTGGGAGGCCGATCACTATGTGTTGGCAACCGGTTCATGGTCGCCTGCTGTTGCTAAAATGGCCGATTTAAAAATATCTTTAATGCCGGGCAAAGGTTATTCATTTATGGAGCCCGAACCCCAGCAACGTTTAACCATACCTGCGCTTTTATGCGAGGCAAGGGTAGCCATTACGCCTATGAACGGCCAGATCAGGTATGGCGGTACCATGGAACTCGATAAAATTAACACCCGCGTAAATATGCAAAGGGTTAAAGGTATTGTAGAATCTGTACCCAACTATTTCCCCGATTTAAAGCCGGCTATACCTGCCGAAAAAGATATCTGGTACGGTTTCAGGCCTTCATCGCCCGATGGTTTGCCTTATATCGGCAGAAGTACCAAAAGGGAAAATTTAATTATCGCAACCGGTCACGGTATGATGGGCTTAAGTTTAGGTCCTGCAACTGGTTTACTGGTAAGTCAGATTGTTGCCGAAGAAGCCAAAGCGCTGAAATTAGAACCTTTTTCGGTAGAACGTTAAGATTTTGTGGTGTCAGATGTTTCCATCTGACACTACTTCATTCATCCCCCAACCCCCTTCAAAGGGGGACGAGATTCTCTAAAATAAATCTACAATTTTGATATCTAAGGCAAATCATGTCCCCCTTTTTGAAGGGGGCAGGGGGATGAAATGCGGATAATACTCCGTGCAAATCCGTGTCTCCGTGGCTAAAACATCAGACTGTACGTTTAGCAAATCATGTCGAAGATAGCTGAAAACAGAACCAAGATTGCTCAACGGAGCTAATAAACCCTTGAACACGGTTCGCTAACCTTTTTACTGCTTTAAGATTGCCAGTCAAGCTGGCAATGACGGCTAGAGCAAAGAGAAAATTAAAAATGTTTCCACACGAGAGCCCTTTGAAGGGAGCAGGGGGATGAAGTGCGGATAACTCCCTGCAAATCCGCGTCTCCGTGGCTAAAACATCAGACTGCACGTTTAGCAAATCATGTCCCCCTTTTTTGAAGGGGGCAGGGGGATGAAATACGATCTGTGTCCATCTTTTTCATTTGTGGTTGATTTTTCGTTATGCCAGCGCTTAACTAATTTTTAAGTAGACAGTTACGCAATAACATCACGCTTCATTTAGTGATATTTTATCAACTTATAGCAGGATTTTAACCTAGTTATGCTTTTTATTGGTTTTTAAGAGTTAATATCCTTACATTCATTTTATAATCAGCAACTAAACCAACTAACTATCCCTATATGAAAGTATTACCTTTTACCATGCTTGTACCCGATGACAAGAGTGTGATATCGGAGCATATTGAATCACCTTATTTCTATCAATACCTGCACCGCCACGATGAATGGCAGATTACTTATGTAGAAAGGGGAGAGGGAACATTGATTGCGGGAAATGATATGCATGCTTTCCGTTCGGGCGATATTTTTGTAATCGGGGCTAAATTGCCGCACCTTTTCAAAAGCAACCCCGAATATTTTGCGGCCAATTCAACCCGAACCATTAAAGCTTGTTCCATTTATTTCAATCCAAACGGAATTTTAGGCGCGCTGTTTAATCTACCGGAAATGAAAATGGCCAGTTCTTTTTTGGCTAAAAACAAACATGGTTTTAAAATACCCGAGCGCTACAACAAAGGTATTGTAAACAAACTTTTTGATGTACACCATGCCTCGGGGGTAGATGTGCTGTTTAAGTTTTTGCAACTGGTAAACGGACTTCAGGATTTAAATGATGATGTAGAGTCGTTATGTTCTGATCTGTATTCTTCAAATGTGACCGAAAATGAAGGGATGCGTTTGAGTAAGATCATCAATTTTATTACCGAAAACTACAACAACCAGATTTCGTTAGAAGATGTGGCCAATGCCGCTTTTATGACTCCACAGGCTTTCTGCAGGTATTTTAAAAAGCATACCGGCCATACTTTTGTGTCGTTTTTAAACGAAGTACGCATTAACGATGCTTGTAAAAGCCTCATTTCGGGCGAAAAGGCCGATTGTATTTCAGGCGTTGCCTATAAAGCCGGCTTTAACAGCATTACCAACTTTAACCGCGTATTTAAAAGTATTATCGGTCAATCGCCGCGTGCTTATATCGATACCTATAACAGTGTGAGCCGGGTGAGCTATGTAGGCGCCTAGGTTATTATCAAATTTCATTTTACCATAAAAAGCTAGCCATTTTTCGGAATGGAGGCAAAAGCTATTGCTCATTTTTAAATCAATTGAAATGCTAAAAAGATTACTTTTTATTGCTTTTTTATTTGTTAGTGCATTGTTATCCAGTAGTGTTATATTTGGACAGGCCACAAACGAAAGCCTTTACGAACAAACCAGTGAGATGGGAACCTGGGTAGTGGGTTACCAGCGAGATGTAGATGCGATTAACGATTTTTATTATCCTTATTCGGCCGGGGGCTATTATTCAAGTCCGCTAAATACCTTTAAAAGCCCAGAGCAGCGTAAACGCCTGCAGGATATCAATAACGATTATCTGGCTAAACTAAAATCGGCTAAATTCGAAACCTTTAGTGTTTATGGAAAAGTAGATTACATCTTGCTTAAAAAGCAGATAGAATCGTCGAAATACCTGTTAAATAAAGAAGAAACCGAGTATAAGACCATAGCCAGCTATTTTCCTTTTGCCGATGCCATTTATGCACTCGAAAAATTGAGAAGAAGGGGGAATTATCAGGAAGGTTCTTCACTGGCTTCGCAGATAGATGCTACAGCTAAACAGATCGAAACTTTAACCGGTAATACCCAGCAAAAAGACCTTAAACCCGATCAGCTTAAAATGGCTGCGGCGATAACTACAAGTTTAAAACACCGCTTAAAAGGTTTTTACCAGTTTTACATGAATTACGAACCGGGCTTTACCTGGTGGGTGCCAAAACCTTACGAAAGGCTGGATGCTGCGCTTACTGCTTATGGCAAACTGTTCGCCGAAAAAGCCGAAGCTCCTGAACCTAAAACCAATAAACCGCCTATAAAAGGTAATCCAATTGGCCGTGATGAGTTGATCAGGCAATTAAATACTGAGTTTATTCCTTACACACCCGAGCAGCTCATTCAGCTTGCCGAAAAAGAGTTTAAATATTGTGATGCCGAGTTGTTAAAAGCATCGAATGAAATGGGTTTCGGAAACGATTGGAAGAAAGCACAGGAAAAAGTAAAAAACAGTTATGTGCCTTTAGGTAAACAACCCGAGCTGATTGTAAAACTGCAGGACGATGCACTGGCCTTCATCAAGGCTAACGATCTGATCGAAATTCCGGCATTGGCCGAAGAAACCTGGGGCATGGTGATGATGTCGGCAGAACGCCAGCTGGTAAACCCCTTTTTTACCGGTGGCCGCGAAATCAGTATTTCTTACCCAACCAACACCATGGAGGAAGACGATAAGCTGATGAGTATGCGTGGCAACAACCCTTATTTTTCGCGCGGAACGGTACAGCACGAGCTTTTGCCCGGCCACCATTACCAATATTTTATGAACAGCCGCTACAAAGGTTACCGCGATCCCTTTCAAACCCCTTTTAGTGTAGAAGGATGGCCGTTGTATTGGGAGCTTTTACTATACGATAAAGGTTTTGCCAAAACACCCGAAGAAAAAATAGGTATGCTTTTCTGGCGCATGCACCGTTGTGCGCGGATTCTTTTCTCGCTCAATTACCACCTGGGCAAATGGACACCGCAACAATGTATTGATTTCCTGGTCGACCGCGTAGGGCATGAGCGTGCCAACGCAGAAGGCGAAGTACGCCGTTCGTTTCAGGGAGGCTATAGCCCCTTGTATCAGGTGGCCTACCTAACCGGGGGCTTACAACTTTTTGCCTTGAAAAAAGAGCTGGTAGATAGTGGCAAGATGAGCTTTAAAGCTTTTCACGATGCTGTTATCAAACAAAACCTGATTCCGGTCGAACTGATCCGCGCTACTTTAATCAACCAAAACCTTACGCGCGATTTTACCACCTCGTGGCGTTTTTACGACCAAACACATTAAACCAAAATTAAACTTTGTTAGAACCACAAAACAAAACTATGAAAGCAGAAACCACCCAGTTTAAACCTTCGCTTAAATTGATGGATGCCACCATGCTCGTTGCAGGAAGCATGATTGGCTCGGGTATTTTTATTGTAAGTGCCGATATTACCCGCAATGTAGGCAGCTCGGGCTGGCTGCTGGTGGTTTGGCTCATTACCGGTTTTATGACCCTTACCGCTGCCTTAAGTTATGGTGAGCTGAGTGCCATGTTTCCAAAAGCCGGCGGACAGTACATTTATTTAAAAGAAGCCTATAATCCGCTCATTAGCTTTTTATATGGCTGGAGTTTTTTTACCGTAATCCAAACGGCAACCATTGCGGCAGTAGGTGTAGCTTTTGCTAAATTTACCGCTTACCTTATTCCGGCTTTAAGCGAAGATTTGGTAGCGATAGATTTGGGCTTTTTAACCATTTCGCCTGCTCAACTTTTGGCCATTGGGGTTATTACATTACTCACCTACATCAATAACAGGGGCGTAAACGGGGGTAAAGTGATTCAAACTACTTTTACCGTGGCCAAGCTTTTAAGTTTATTCGGCTTAATTATGTTTGGCTTGTTCTTTCTGGATAAAGACATCTGGAAAAGCAATTGGGAAAACATGTGGCAGCTGGGCGCATTACCCACCAGCGGATCTATTTCTTCGTACACCACACTGGCAGCCTTTGGTGCCATTGCAGCAGCTATGGTGGGCTCAATCTTCAGCAGCGACTCGTGGCACAATGTAACTTTTATTGCCGGCGAAATTAAAAACCCGGCCCGTAATATCGGTTTAAGCTTAGCCTTAGGAACTATTATTGTTACCGTGCTCTACATCCTTACCAATCTCATGTATACTGGCGTACTTTCTTTGCACGATATTGCTTATGCCGATAAAGACCGTGTAGCTGTTTCGGCAGCCAACCACATTTTTGGTACAGCCGGAACCATTACCATTGCCGTGATGATTATGGTCTCTACCTTCGGCTGCAATAACGGCTTAATTATGGCGGGTGCCAGGGTATATTATTCGATGGCTAAAGATGGTCTTTTCTTTAAAAAAGTAGGTACACTAAACAAAAACGCCGTGCCAGGTTTTGGCTTATGGATTCAATGTATTTTTGCTTCACTATGGTGCATTAGCGGTAAATACGGCGATTTGCTCGATATGATTTCTTTTGTAGTAGTGATGTTTTACATGCTTACCATTTTCGGGATTTTTATTTTGCGCAAAAAACGCCCCAACGCCGACCGGCCTTATAAAGCCTTTGGCTATCCGGTGTTGCCCATCATTTACATTGTAATGGGATTGGCTTTTTGCATCCTCCTGATCATATTTAAACCTAAATTTACATGGCCCGGATTAATTATCACACTCATTGGTATTCCGGTTTATTATTTAATTAAAGGGAGCATAAACCGACAAAATGTAGCGGCAAAAGAAGTGGCCGAAGCACAAGGTTAAAATGTTCATATTATCGATTAATATTTTAACCTAATCTCCCGCTTAGTACAGTTACATTTACAAAAAATCCCAAGTCATGATGTATCCTATGGTCAGAAAACCGCTGGTTTTGGCCCTGTTCAGTTTTGCTTTTTTTCAGTCGCAGGCACAGCAAGCACCTCTACAGCCTTATGCGCCAAGCCCGGCCGAAGTTGCCAACAGCTATCAGTTATCCAATAAACTCGATACCGCGTTACGCAATATCCCTACCAATAACGATATTATTCCGTTTTGGAAAAAAGATGGAACAGCTTTTTGGTACCGCAAAAACTTACCGAACAGAACCTGGGAATATTATTATGTAGAAACTGCATCGGGAAAACGTAAACTGGCTTTCGATTCAGAGAAACTGGCCAAAAGCCTCGAAGAAAAAACCGGGAGCAAACAAAATGCAGCAAAATTGCAGTTTAGCGATCTGTACTTTGCCGATGCCAACACCGCTAAAATAAAAATGCAGGGCAAATGGTACGGGGTTAATTTAAGTACTTACAGCATAGCTGATTTAACCGATACCAGCATTTACCGTTATAATGCCAAAAGGCCTTTGCAGCAAAAAAGATCGCGCTGGCAGTGGAACCGTGTGGTTCGCAAATCGCCCAATGGCAAATATGAAGCATTAATTCGTGGCGGAAATCTTTTCGTAACCGATAAGGCAACCAATACCGAAACACAACTCAGTACCGATGGCACCGAAGCAAAACCTTACGGCGATTATGCCTGGGCACCTGACGGGAAAAATATCATCGCTTATAAAACCGATCCCAAAGAAATTAAAAAAGTGCATTACGTACTCAGCTCTGTTCCCGGCACTACCCGTGGCGAGTTAAAATCGAGAGAGTATGCCCAACCTGGCGATGATTTTACTTCGTACCAGCCCTATATTTTTAACATCGCAGCTAAAACTGCAGTAAAAGTAGCTGCCGATCCAATCGATTTCTTTGGGCCACCCGAATTGCACTGGCGCAACAACGATAGCCGCTATTATACTTACGAAAAAGTTGACCGTGGCCACCAGCGTTTCAGGGTAATTGAAGTAGATGTGCAAACCGGTAAAACCAGAAACATCATCGAAGAAAAAACCAATACCTTTATATACGAGAGCCGCATTTATACCCGCTACCTGCCTAAAACCAACGAAATGTTGTGGACGAGCGAGCAGGATGGCTGGCAACACCTTTACCTGGTAAACACCCTAACCGGAAAACAGGCCAAAATAACTAGTGGCAATTGGGTAGTGCGCGATATTGATAGTGTGGATGTGACTAAGCGCCAGGTATGGTTCAGGGCCAGTGGCATGAACGATGGCGAAGACCCGTACTTTATTCACTATTACCGCATTGGCTTTGATGGCAAGGGATTGATAAACCTGACGCCCGAAAAAGGTAACCACAGCCTCAGCTTTTCGCCCGATCGTAAATATTACATTGATACCTATAGTCAGGTAAATGTACCACCGATTAGCGAGTTAAAGTTAACGGCTAATACCCGTAAGGTAACGGAGTTAGAGCATGGCACAGCCGATGCCTATCTGGCTACTGGGGTTAAATTGCCCGAGGTTTTTGTAGCCAAGGCACGTGATGGTATAACCGATATTTGGGGTGTAGTGTGTTTGCCTTCTAAAATGGATCCCAACAAAACTTATCCCGTTATCGAGAACATTTATGCCGGTCCGCAAGATAGTTTTGTGCCTAAAAATTTTCTCCCTGCCAGCGAAATGCAAAGCATGGCCGAGCTGGGTTTTATTGTAGTGCAAATAGATGGAATGGGAACCGCCAACCGCTCGAAAGCCTTTCATGATGTATGCTGGAAAAACCTGGCTGATGCAGGCCTGCCCGACCGGATTTTATGGATGAAAGCCATGGCGGCTAAATATCCCAATGCCGATATCAGCAGGGTAGGAGTTTATGGTACCTCGGCAGGTGGGCAAAATTCAACCGGAGCCCTATTGTTTCACCCCGAATTTTATAAAGCTGCCGTTTCGGCCTGTGGCTGTCACGATAACCGTATTGATAAACAATGGTGGAACGAACAGTGGATGGGGTATCCTGTTGGGCCGCATTATGGCGAACAATCGAACATTACCAATGCCGCTAAACTACAAGGAAATTTATTTTTAATTGTAGGCGAAGCCGACGAAAACGTACCACCTGAATCTACTTACCGTTTGGCGGATGCACTGATTAAGGCCAATAAAGATTTTGATATTCTAAGCATTCCGGGTATGGGACATAGCGATGGCGGGACTTATGGCCGCCGGCGTAAACGCGATTTTTTTGTGAAACACTTGCTCAATGCCGAGCCGCCAAATCCCAATATTCTTGTTACGAAATAAAAGCAGGTTTCTTTTTGCATAGATTTACCGCTACATTAATTGATCAGCGTAAAATAAGATGTTAAAAAGAATCAGCTTCCCGTTTATAGTATTATTGGTTTTAGTATGCAGTGTGTTGCAGGTTAATGCAGCACAATCTGAATTTTATCAGCTTAAAATTTACCATTTAAAAACTGATGCTCAGGAAAAAGCGGTTGATGCTTATTTAGAAAAAGCTTATTTGCCGGCCTTACACCGCTGTGGGATAGCAAAAGTTGGTGTATTTAAACCCATTGTTAACGAAACAACTGTGGCTACCGAAAAACTGATTTATGTTTTTATCCCCTTTAAATCTATCAACGGTGTTTTAGCGCTCGATCAGAAACTGGCTAAAGATGCGCAGTATGCTGCCGACGGAAAGGACTATTTAACTGCACTGTATAACAACGCGGCTTATGAGCGCTTAGAAACTATTTTGTTAAAAGCTTTTGATGACGCCCCTCATTTTATGCTGCCGAAGTTAAAGTCGCAAATGGCCAAACGGGTATACGAATTAAGAAGTTACGAATCGCCCAGCGAGCAATATTTTCAGAATAAAGTAGAAATGTTTAACAAAGGGGACGAGATTGGTTTGTTTAAACGTTTAAATTTTAATGCCGTTTTTTACGGTTCGGTAATTGCCGGTAGCCGCATGCCCAACCTCATGTATTTAACTACTTTCGAAGACCGTGCCGATCGTGAAGCACACTGGAAAGCTTTTTCTGCTGATGATTATTGGAAGAAACTTTCTGCCATGCCGCAGTACCAGCACAATGTATCTAAAAACGACACTAAGTTTATTTACCCAACCGATTATTCAGATATTTAAACTGCCGTTATTACGAAGATCTTCTTGTCGGTATTTTGAGCGATTGGTAGCTGTTACCGCTAATGCGATCGCTATAAGCCTTTTTGTGAGATTACTTTATCTTTCTGCCTTGTTTTTATTTAGGTTTTCTGTAAAAAAGCTGTTTGGTCAAACGATTGCGCGGTTTTTGTAAGCCTAACAACAAGGCTTCTTTTGTGGGGATTACTAACTTTATCCCACGGCGGTTTTACAGTAGCACCTGTTAAAGCAGCTTAACACATAAATTTTAACCAAATCAAACTCTTAATGATCCCCAATTCCTTTTACAAGAAAAATAAAAAGAATACCAACCGAGGCCGGCATAAAAGTGCTGCTTTCGCATCTGCAATTCTTTTGGCTGCTGCACCCATGTTTATTTCGGCTGCATTACCCACAGGTATTAACACAGTTGCGATTTCGAAACAGCTTAAAGCCGATGTGATTAAAGTAATTGCTGCCAAAAAAATCAATCCAACCACTATCGAATTGTCATTATCGGATGGACAAACTTTAACATTCGATTTTTATGGCGAAAATATATTCAGGCTTTTCGAAGATCATAATGGTGGCTTCATCAGAGATCCTCAGGCTAAGCCCGAAGCAAAAATTCTGGTCGAAAATCCACGCAGGCCGGTTACTAAGTTAAATGTTACTGACGAAAATAACCAGATCAGTATTTCAACCGATAAAATTACCGTACAGGTAGATAAGAATACTTCGCTGATTAAAATCATTAACCTGGCTACAAAGGCTGTGGTAATGGAAGAAACAGCACCGGTTCAGTTCGAAAAAGGAAAAGTAACCCTTACGTTAAAAGAAAATACAACCGAATATTTTTATGGCGGTGGTGTTCAAAACGGGCGTTTCTCGCATAAAGGAAAAAGCATTGCAATCGAAAACCAAAACAGCTGGACTGATGGCGGTGTAGCTTCGCCAACACCTTATTATTGGTCCACCAGTGGTTACGCTGTGCTTTGGCATACCTTTGCAAAAGGCCGTTACGATTTTGGTGCGAAAGCAAAAGGTACCGTAAAACTGGCACACGAAACCGATTATTTAGATGCCTTTTTTATGGTTGGCGACGGCGCTGTGCCATTGTTAAACGATTTTTACCAGTTAACCGGGAATCCTGTATTATTGCCCAAATTTGGTTTTTATCAAGGTCACTTAAATGCCTATAACCGCGATTTTTGGAAAGAGGACGAAAAAGGAACCTTGTTCGAAGATGGCAAACGGTATAAAGAAAGTCAGAAAAACGACGGTGGCATAAAAGAATCGCTTAACGGCGAGAAAAACAATTACCAGTTTTCGGCCCGCGCTGTGATAGATCGTTATAAAAAGAACGATATGCCTTTGGGCTGGGTATTGCCAAATGATGGTTACGGGGCAGGTTATGGCCAAACCGAAACTTTGGATGGCAATATTCAAAACCTGAAAAGCTTTGGCGATTATGCCCGCAAAAATGGTGTAGAAATCGGCTTGTGGACACAATCAGATCTTCACCCGAAATCAGAAATAAGCCCTTTGTTGCAACGCGATATCATTAAAGAAGCACGCGATGCAGGCGTTAGGGTATTAAAAACCGACGTAGCCTGGGTAGGGGCCGGTTACTCGTTTGGGCTTAATGGTGTGGCCGATGTGGCGCAGATTATGCCTTATTATGGTAACAACAGCAGGCCTTTCATCATCTCTTTAGATGGCTGGGCGGGTACGCAACGTTATGCCGGAATCTGGTCGGGCGATCAAACTGGTGGGGTTTGGGAATACATTCGTTTCCACATTCCAACTTATATCGGTTCGGGTTTATCAGGCCAGCCAAACATTTCTTCGGATATGGATGGTATTTTTGGCGGTAAAAACCAAACCATCAATACGCGCGATTTTCAATGGAAAACCTTTACCCCAATGCAATTGAATATGGATGGATGGGGTGCCAACGAGAAATACCCACATGCACTGGGCGAACCTGTAACTTCTATTAACCGCAATTACCTGAAATTAAAATCGCAGTTAATCCCTTACACTTACAGCGTTGCTAAAGAAGCTTTAACCG
>Ga0308170_10000122_pt1 | contig 147567 bp, 137 predicted proteins | sample PhyBR2_2_FD_202136 | JGI IMG/M metagenome (GOLD analysis project Ga0308170, IMG submission 202136) | Phyllosphere microbial communities from UC Gill Tract Community Farm, Albany, California, United States - DLSLSB.R2 | ecosystem: Host-associated > Plants > Phyllosphere > Unclassified | place... | reverse complement strand
GCGCCCAGCAGCACAATCCAGGTGAACAGCAGCCGGCCCCTGCCGCCACCCCAGCGGGAAACGTGCAGCGCAGCCCATTCGAAGAAGCCGGACTCATCAAGCAGCAGGCTGATGATGATAACCGCGATGAACGTCGCCGTGGCATTCCACACAATCTGCCAGACTGCCGGAATATCCGCAGGATGCACCACGCCGGTCAGCAGCGCCAGCCCGGCCCCGATCGTGGCGCTCCAGCCAATACTCAGGCCCCGGGGCTGCCAGATAACCAGCACCAGGGTCAGAACAAAAATTGCGCCCGCCAGAAACATAACCACTCCCTTTTGCAACGTGTCCGGTTACTCAGCGAAATGAGCGAAGAACAGTCGTTAGTTAAATATGAAATAACATATGTGTATGAATGATTTTTTACAGGCAGACAGCCCGACCGTTGGTGGCGGCATTATCCTGAGCGGCCTGCAGACATAACGCACGGATATCGTCCCGCTGACACTGGTAAGCCTGCTCAATAACGGCAGCGGCCCAGGCGGGCATGTGCGGTGACAGCCGGTAGTGGATCCACTTTCCATCGCGGCGATCAATAAGAAGCCCCCCCTCCCTGAGTAACGCAAGGTGTCGTGATATCTTGGGCTGCGACTGTCGGAGGGTCTCCGAGAGTTCACAGACGCAGAGTTCGCCTTTTTCGCGCAGCAACAACACCAGGCTGAGCCGGGTTTCATCAGAAAGATTTTTAAACAACTGAAGCGGGGATGCGTTTGTCATATGGCCTCCTGTCAATACAGAGACGCAGTGTCTCTTCACAATGCAATGGCGTCAACAATAAATATGAAAAAGTGAATGTGTTTTATGTGGGGGTTGGCCTGCGTCACTGGCAGAAGCAGGGACGCAGGGTCCCGTATCTGAAGCCAGGCGTGTGTGAACACGGCGTTGACGCCTTCCTGATTTCGTTTATAGTAAAACGCTGTTCTGGTCGTGTCCGGGCCCTGTGCCGGCACTTATCAGGCTTCGCCGCCGGTCCTGAAGGCCCCATTCAGACGGTATAATCCGGTCCTGAAGGCAGACATCCGCCGTAAAGGAGAAATAAAAATATCATGCGTCTTACGCCACCCTGAGTCGTAACCCCTCTCTGTCGCACTGAGTAAACTCAGTCGCGCACTCAAAAACATCCCGTCTGCGGATATGCTTTTTCATACAAATTTTTTGCCCTCACGGGCTGACCGTATTCAAAAACTGAGAAACTACTATGTTGCTGTCCTCGACGCGTAAGGACTGGCTGGGTAACGTCCGTGGTGACGTGCTTGCCGGTATTGTGGTCGCGCTCGCGCTTATTCCCGAAGCGATCGCTTTTTCCATCATCGCCGGCGTGGATCCGCAGGTCGGACTCTACTCCGCATTTTGTATTCCCCTCGTTATGGCCTTCCTGGGCGGCCGCCCGGCGATGATTTCATCCGCCACCGGCGCGATGGCCCTGCTGATGATTACCCTGGTGAAGGACCACGGCCTGCAGTATCTGCTGGCGGCCTCGGTGCTCACCGGCGTCATCCAGCTTATTGCCGGCTACCTGAAACTGGGCAGCCTGATGCGCTACGTGTCACGCTCGGTGGTGACCGGCTTTGTTAACGCGCTGGCCATTCTGATATTTATGGCGCAGCTGCCGGAGCTCACCAACGTCACCTGGCACGTGTACGCCCTGACCGCCGCCGGCCTTGGCATCATTTATCTCTTTCCTTATATCAATAAAACCCTCCCGTCGCCGCTGGTCTGCATCCTCGTGCTGACCGCTATTTCCATGTGGCTGCACCTGGACGTGCGCACCGTGGGCGACATGGGCAAACTGCCGGACAGCCTGCCGGTGTTCCTGATACCCGACATTCCGCTGAACCTGGACACGCTGCTGATTATTCTGCCGTACTCCGCCGGTCTCGCCGTGGTGGGCCTGCTGGAGTCGATGATGACCGCCACCATTGTGGACGACATGACCGATACGCCGAGCGACAAGAACCGCGAGTGCAAGGCGCAGGGCGTGGCCAATATCTGTACTTCATTTATCGGCGGCATGGCCGGCTGCGCCATGATTGGTCAGTCGGTGATTAACGTAAAATCCGGCGGCCGGGGGCGGCTTTCCACGCTGACCGCGGGCGTGGTGCTGCTGCTGATGGTAGTGTTCCTGCGCCAGTGGGTGTCACAGATACCCATGGCGGCGCTGGTCGCGGTGATGATCATGGTATCCATCGGAACTTTCTCCTGGCAGTCGATCGGCAACCTGCGCACGCATCCCCTTTCAACCAGCGTGGTAATGCTGGCCACTGTGGTGGTGGTTGTGGTTACGCATAACCTGGCGTTCGGCGTGCTGACCGGGGTGCTGATTGCCTCACTGAACTTCGCTACCAAGGTGGCCCGCTTTATGGCGGTCTCCTCTGAGCTGAAGGATGGCACCCGCACCTATACCGTGGCCGGGCAGGTTTTCTTTGCCTCCTCCGATCGGTTTACCGGCCACTTTGACTTCCGCGAGGCGGTGGAGCGCGTGGTGATTGACGTGACGCACGCCCACTTCTGGGACATCACATCCGTGAGCGCGCTGGACCGGGTGGTAATCAAGTTCCGCCGTGAGGGCACGGAGGTGGAGATTAAGGGTATGAATGACGCAACCCGTACGCTCGTTGACCGCTTCGGCGTGCATGACAAGCCTGAAGAAGTCGAAAAACTGATGAGCGGCCATTAATCCACAGGAGAATGCATCATGAATAACACCGTTATTGCCTGCGTTGACGGTTCTCCGTCAACCCGTTCGGTCTGTGAGTATGCGGCCTGGGCGGCCGCCAGGCTTGAAGCGCCGCTTGCCCTGCTGCACGTGCTGGAAAAAAATGCGCCTCCCGCCGTGTCAGACCTGACCGGTACCCTGGGTATCGACAGTCGCGAGCAGCTGACCCGTGAACTGGTCCGCATTGAGGGTGAACGCAGCCGGCTGCTGATGGCGCAGGGAGCGGCCGTGCTGGCCGGTTGCGCTGAGCTGCTTGAACAGAAAGGCTATCCGGATGCGCAGATGCTGCAGAAGCACGGGGCGCTGGACGAAATACTGGGGGAACTGGGCGATGCCCGCCTGATGGTGCTGGGTCGCCGGGGGGCAGAGAACACGGTGGGCAGCCATCTTGAAAGCGTTATCCGGCTGCAGAAACGACCGGTGCTGGTCGTGCCGGAAGATTTTTCAGCGCCCTCGCGCGTGATGTTTGCGTATGACGGCAGCGAGGCCAGCCGGGAAAACCTGAAGCGCCTGAGCGTCAGTCCGCTGCTGAACGGTCTGACCTGTCATCTGGTTATGGTCAATGGTGATATCTCAGCCCTGCAGGACGCACAGGCCATTTTGCAGGAGGCCGGTATCACAACGGAAGCCCGTCTCCTGGAAGATACCTCCGTGACCGGTGCGCTGTGCCGGTATGCAGATGAGAATGACATCGACCTCACGGTGATGGGTGCATACGGCCACTCCCGGCTGCGCCGGTTCTTTATCGGCAGCCACACCACGGAGATGCTGTCAGAAACCCGCCAGCCCCTGCTGATGCTGCGATGACTCTGTCGGACCGGATACCGGCGCTTTTCAGGGAGGCAGGGGGGGAGTGGGACGCTGCTTACCGGCTTGCGCCGCGTTTCTGACAGTGTGGGATGTTGTGTTACCGGGTACCTGCACAGGGTACCCGGCTATTTTTACCCGGCACTGATCTGCTCCCTTTGTGGGGCGCAGGTCACCTGTCCTCAGCCCATATTACCCGTCAGACGACGATGAAAATCGCTGCTGCGCATATCCAGGCCCTCGATAGCAACACTTACCCCGTATCGTTGATAACGGTGCTCAATACTGTCCAGTGCTGCCACCGTCGAAGCATCCCAGATCTGGGCATGGGTCAGGTCAATGACCACACGCTTTGGATCGTGTGCATACTGAAAATGTTCAAAAAGGTCGTTACTGCTGGCAAAAAACAGAGGGCCACGCACGTTGTACCGGACGCTTTCTCCATCTTCACTCATCACACGCTCAGCATGGATCACATGGGCGATGCGGCGCGCAAACAGGACCATGGCAACAATCACGCCCGCCAGTACGCCCAGCGCAAGGTTGCCCGTCCAGACCGTTATCGCCACGGTTAATACCATTACCAGCGTTTCGGGCCAGGGCATGCGTTTAACCGTGGCCGGCTGCAGGCTGTGCCAGTTGACCGTTTTCACCGCCACCACCACCATAATACCGGCCAGTGCCACCATCGGGATTTGCGCGAGGACTTTACTGAGCCCCGTCACGAGCAGGAGTAACACCACAGCCGCCGCCAGGGTAGACACCCGGCTTCTTGCCTTGCCTAATTCAACGTTGACAATGGTCTGACCAATCATTGCGCACCCTGCAATGCCGCCATAAAAACCCGCCAGTATGTTGCCAATCCCCAGCCCCCATGATTCCCGGCGCTTGCTGGATGGCGTGTCGGTAATATCATCGACAAGTTTCGCCGTCAGCAGCGATTCCATCAGGCCGACAAACGCCACGCTCAGGGCGGTAGGCCAGACGATCTGGAGGGTTTGCCAGCTTAACGGAACAAGCAGCTGAGTAAACCCGGGCAAACCCGCGCTCATTGGCCCTTCATCACCCACATTCGGCAATCTGTAGCCCATCAGCAGCGCCACGCCGGTGACCACGACAATGGCAACAAGCGGAGAAGGCACGCTTTTCAGGATGCGCGGAAGGAGTAAAACAATCAGGAGCGTCGCGGCAAACATCAGCCAGACCAGGGGCGACTGCCCCCACACGTGCGGTACCTGAGCAAAAAATATCAGGATACCCAGCGCGTTGACGAAGCCTATCATCACTGAGCGCGGGATGTAGCGCATCATGCGTGACAGGCCTGTCAGCCCGAAAAGTATCTGCACCATCCCGCCCAGCACCACGGCAGGCAATATATATTCCACGCCGTGAGCGTGGACCATCGGACCGATGACCAGCGCCACCGACCCGGCCGCGGCAGAAACCATCGCCGGACGGCCACCGAGAATGGAGAGCGTCAGGCACAGGACAATGGAGGATATCAGGCTCACCTTCGGGTCAACGCCGGCGATAACTGAAAATGAGATGACTTCCGGTATAAGCGCCAGTGCGGTCACGATACCGGCGAGGCACTCACGGGTCATCAGCCCGGGTGATTTCAGCACCTGCAGCACGCGTAATGCGTCATCCGGCTGCGGGGCGTCAGAGATATTCTTACTGCTGTTCATAATGCGTCTGGTCTCTTGTTATTCAAATCGGTTCAACAGGTGAAATTTATTTTAAGTCAGCGACATGGGGTAAATACAGTGCAGCTGATGCCCGTTCGTTCCCTCTGCACCCGCCTGCCAAAGGCAGCTTTTAGCCGGTAATTACGCCGGTTCCTCCTCTCTGATACGCGTTGCCAGCAGGCTGGCTCCCGCGATGTAAATCAGGCACAACAACGCCTGCAGCTGCAGGGTGACGTGATGATCTATCAGCACGCCCATAATGACCGGTGATGCGCCACTGGCAATGACGGTGCCTGCCTCGACCGCTGAACGTACCCGGGCCAGCTGAGCCGGACCAAAAAGCTGTACCCACAGCGCAGTGGCAAGCGTGGAGGCAATCGCCGAGGAGATCCCGGTCATAATCAGATAAAACGGCGTCACCCACTGACCATTACTGAGCCACAGCGCCAGCATGGCCAGCGCCTGCGGCATCAGAAACCACGGCAACAGACGCCGTGGGGACAGCCGGTCAATGAGAGGACCGAACGTCAACAGCGATGCTGCCTGGGTTATGGCGTAGGCAATAAACCACACCGCCACCCATGACAACTCCCAGCCCTTTTCCTGCGCAAGCCTGGCCTGATGAAAGAAAAAACCCGTGGTGATAAAAGGGGAGGCCAGCACGACCGGCAGGGCCAGCAGGAGGTTGCGGTTTTTCCAGATGGAGACTTCCTTTATCTCTGGCTCGCCCCGTTTTCTGAAGGCGCGCAGGGGCTTCTCTTTACCGCGCGGCAGGAACAGCAGTGCGAACGCCACGCCGGCAATAAGTATACCGGCATTGATCCCCCAGGCGATGCGCCAGCCGGTCAGGTTGCTGATGTGCACGGCGACAAGAGGCAGCACCGCCTGGGCCAGTGAAAGGCCCAGCGCGATGGCCCCGAGCGCCTTGCCTGCATCCAGCGGAAACTGACGGGCCGTCGCGGTCAGCGCAGTATGCACCATCAGCCCCTGCCCGCCGAGGCGCAGAAAGTAAAAGCCGATGCAAAGCATCCATGGTGCCTGTGCGCCAGAGACCAGCAGGCAGGCGGCGACCAGCAGCAGGGTGACGGCCAGCGTGAAGCGCCGGGTCGTGGTGTAATCAATCAGCCGCCCGGCCCAGGTCAGCGTGACGGCGCTCATCACCGTGCCGGTGGCGTACAGCCCGCCCAGCCCGCCATCGCTGAGGCCAAACGTCCCGCGAAAATCGTGCCCGTACAGTGAGATAAAATAGGTCTGACCGAAGCTGGACATGGCCATCAGCAGCGCACCGAAAATAAGGTGAGTGCCATTCTGAAACATAAACCGGAAAAGCTGACGCATGAATATCCCTGAATGCGGGTGCCTGCCCGCTGATAAACCGTGAAATGTCCGTGCAGGCCGTACCGCACCAGGCGTCAGCTTCCCGTGAGGAAGCGCGCGCCGTTCAGTATGAAATCTGGCAGGCCTGAGCGTGACAAAGGTGACCCGCCCGTCGCGAACGTACCGTCGCGGCAGGTGTAAAAGAGAAGAACGTAGAGAGAAGAACTCAGGGTGGCGTAATCTGCATGGCTCACGATCGGATAAAAAATGCTGCTGAAACGATAATTTTTTATGTGACGCAGGTCAAGCCTGAAGGCCGGTATCCTGACTTTGAGAACCAGTTATCCACAGAAACGGTGGATAACTTCTTGATAAACCCGCCGCACGGGGGCAGAATCGCCGTAAGGTGATGGCGTTCCACCTTCCCCAACCGCTCCCTCAGAGGAGCTGATGACGCCTGATATCACTCTCCATTAACCGGGAGTATGTCAGGCCATCGTGAATTTACAGCCGCATACTCCCTCTGAAAATGAGGCAATTCCGTGAAGTCACTTCTGGCCGTAATTATCGGCGGCTCTGCCGGCTGCATTATCCGCTGGCTGCTTGCCGTACGCCTGAATGCCCTGTTTCCCAGCCTGCCGCCGGGCACGCTGGTTGTTAACCTTGTTGGTGGGTTTATCATCGGTGCCGCGATGGCCTGGTTTCTTCGCCATCCCCACCTTGACCCTGCGTTGAGGCTGCTTGTCATCACCGGGCTGTGTGGCGGGATGACCACGTTCTCCACGTTTTCAGCTGAGGTCTTTGCGCTGCTGCAGGCCGGCAATTACGTCTGGGCCTTTACCTCACTGCTGGTACACGTGACGGGATCCATCATGATGACCGCACTGGGCTTTTTCCTTGTTACCGCACTGATGTAATGCTGATGAAATAAGCGCGGCAATCATACCGCCGTGCCAGTCAGTTAAAAGGCTGCCATCAGCGCTCATCTGAGGTCAGCAGTTTCAGCCCTGTAATCCCGGCCAGAATGAGAATAAAACAGAAGATCCGCAGCGAGCTGCGGTCTTCTCCCAGCATGGTGATGCCATAAGCGCCCGTACCCAGCGCCCCGATCCCTACCCATACCGCATAAGCCGTCCCCACGGGGATAGTCCGGGTGGCCAGCGACAGAAGGTACATGCTCAGGCAAATGAATACCGCGCAAAAAATACCGGGCCATAAGCGGGTGAACCCGTCGGTGCGCGGCATGGCCGCCGCGTAAAATATCTCACAGCATCCGGCAAGCAATAAATATATCCAACCCAAAAATTCTGTCCTCACTGTTAACGAAACACGCCGTTTTGCCATATGGCATGTGTTTTCTGGGATCCATTCGTCACCAGCATGGGCAGATAATTATCCATCAGTTCCAATTGAGATTTTCCTGCAAAATGGGGCTCAGAGCAGCATCTGTCTGAAAACGGTGCCCTCTGGAATCATTTTCCATCACTAACCGTGTCAGTTTACGTTGCCAGCCCTTACTGACAGATATCTTTACACGCGGCCGGTTCGTAAGTTTTCAGCAATTTTCTGGAAACAGTTTGAGTAATTTTTTCAGGATGGAAATATACCCTAACCCCGGCAGGGCTTCGTTTTACGATAATTTACCTGAAAGCGGCCTTTTTCCCAGACTGTGCATGATAAAATGTAACTACAGACAGACTACATTTAACTCATTAATTTAATTATTTAAATTTCTTCTATCAGTCGATCTGATTTACATAATCACTGCCAGCCTGCTTTCAACCGACATCAAAACAGAAGTGCCGAAAAAAAAGCCTTTAGATACAGAGACCGTGTCCTGCATCTGTTGCTGGCGTACAGATACCCTCCTTTAAAAGACTTTGTGGGGATATTTCACATTTTACAGGCGGAGCCCTGTTCAGATAAGTCAGGATGAACGCTGGCAGTTCAGGTAAAAATAATATGTTATTCAGGTAAATAGTCAGTTAGCGTGGTTTTTTACACGATTGGCCCTCTAACCCCTTATAAGGGAAGTCTGAGCATCGGGAGCTGGCAGGGAAATCCCTGGCGATATGACAATTCCAATCATCACGTTGAGCTCTGGCTTCCATGGCGCATTGGCTTCGTAAAGGGCGGAAATCACTCGCTGGCAGCGGGCATACTGGCAGGTGAAGGAACGCTGCTCCCTGACCGGGTTTTTAACATGCATGATCTGCTAAGCCGTGTATCCACAGACGGTATCAGCTGGTTTGCCGATGGCATGCAGATTGAGAAAGTGCGCGACTGGCGAACGGCCGCGTTTTACGAGCTTGGAAGGCTGGTCAGCTGACAGCAGTCATCCCCTGCCTGCAGACGTGTTGATTGCCTGGAAGACCAGAATAGTGGGCTATAAAACAACCCGGGAGAACTGAAATGGAAGTTAAAGACCTTTTGACGCCCGCTTTTACCGTTATGGGCGTCTGCCTGGCTGCGCACTTTGCGCTGCGTAACGAACACAGAAAGAAGGCACTTGAGATCGAAACGTCCCAGCTGGACCGGCTTTCAGTCCTAGTACTCAACTCTCTTGATAACTTTGCTCAGTACGCCGGAGCACTTGCGGGCCTTATCGACGCACAGATAACTGTTTTGTCTGAGCAGCTTCCTCCGCCCAACCTCGATAATGCAAAGATTCCTGTCGCAGAGCTACAGAAATGGTTAGATCAAATAGATTCGCACCCTGCGTGGGGGCTTAACCGGAGCGAGCTGCAAAAGGCCTCTCATGGCCTGAGGTTTCACCGAGAAGCGGACTGGTTACGCTGGCAGGAGGCTGTTCCGCAGCTGCAGCGCAAAATATACGCATTTTTCATGATCACGCTTCCGGGTGAGGAATACATTGAGCTCATGAGCCGCGGACGGACTGCTGCAGAGGGCAGAGTGTTTGCCGAGACTATGCGAAGCTGCGTCATTGAATTGCGCAGCTTACAGGAAACCCTTTTATCCTCAATGAAAGACGACTTCAATAAACTACTCAGGCCTGAGCAGATAGCGACTTTCTGCTCTGTGACGAATAGCTTATGGCGCTGGATGCGCCGGTTCTTTACCTGCTCGTTTTAACCCGGCGGAAGCGATCGCAGCACGGCGGCCGCTTCCGCACCCTCCCCGCTGAACGGCACCGCCAGCGTCGCCGCCACGTCCAGCGCAAACACCCGCGTGTACACCTCCATCGAACGCGCATCCTTATGCCCGGCCAGCGCCTGGATCACCTTCGGCGGCTGACGGTGGTAGAGCATGTGCATTATGTAAGAATGCCGGAAGGTGTGCGGCGTCACGGGAATGGAAAAGTGTACCCCGTCATCATTCGCCCGCTTTACGGCGGCCTTCAGCCAGTTGCGCATCGTCTCATCGGTCGCGGCCCACAGTGATTCACGCCGCTTCGGCCGTTCCGTGGCGAACCAGATTCGGACCTGGTGCACATAGCCGGCGTCGGTAAGCGGCACCAGTCGTACCGCATCTTTGGGGGGCCGCCCACGGCGACTTCTCACCTTCTCAGACAGTATGCGAATAAACGGACGCGGCCCGTCCAGCTCAAACGACTCCGGCGTCAGCGTGCAGGCCTCGCCGATGCGTGCGCCTGTGTTCCAAAGCGTGCTGAACAAAAAATGGTGACGGCGGTCGGGCATATAGTGCAGCAGCGCGTTGACCTCAGGGGCCAGTAAATAAAAAGGCGTGACGCCATTTGCGGTGGCCATACGCCGCAGCGCCACCGCAACTGCAAAGTCCGCGCCGGGCGCAAACGAAAGCGCGGTGACGCGTTCTGGTGAATTCTGCAGTACCGGAGGGTTCATTATCATGTAATTTTCACGCAGCGTTGTCTGGACATTTATCAGGCTATTTTCCCGCACCGGGGCGGCGGGAGCCAGCGCAATAAATCGCGCAGACCGGATCCAATATTTGGTTTTACCCGCAGATTAGCGGGTTATCCCAATACCGTAAAGGATCCTTTTTCACCGTAAAATGCCATCAGGCCGCGTGGCGCAAGGCCTCAGGCTCCGATCGATGCGTTTGGTATAAACAGGGTAATCCCAAATCCCTTCTGAACCATGCCACAAGGTCGTTACGTTTCTGTGGAATGCCGGTTAAGGCTCGCTTATGATTGAGAGCACACGCAGCAGGTTGACCACATGACACGGAGAAAAATAAAATGAAAGGCTCTGAGTGGAGTAAATGGGACTTACATATTCACAGTCCCATGACGTGGATGGCGAGTACATTTAAAGGTCCAGAAGATATTCCTGAATTTGTAAAAAAACTGGGAGAGTCAGGAATATCACTCATTGGACTAACAAACTATTTCTTTCTGGCAGAAAATGAGATTGAAAATATACGCGAGGAAATAGAAAGGCAAGGGCTAAAAATAACCGTTTTACCAAATGTTGAATTCCGTCTGGCACAACAAAATAAACAAGGGGACTGGATTAATATTCATTGTGTATTTTCAGAAAACATTCCAACCGCCAATATAAATCAGGCATTATCAAACCTCACAATAGCCACAAAATCTTCCTCCGGCAAGCCTGTTTACTGTTCAGAGTTGAGCCTCAGAGAAAGTGGAAAAGGTATTGACGAAATTACTGTCAACTTCGAAACTCTTTGCGAACATATTTCTTCCCATTTTGAACTCTTCCGCGAAGCCATTATAGCCGTCTGTCCAAATGGCTATGGTGGTTACAGGCCAAATGGCGGGGGGCGCTCTAAAGAGGTAGCAACACAAATAGACCGGGAGGGGCATATCATTCTCGACAGTTCAGAAGACTCTCTGCCTGTAAGGGAGTTTTTCCTGATGACAGATCGATATCCCCGTGCGAATAAAAAACCGGTTTTTAGATGTTCAGATGCCCACGGTCTTGATAAAACAGGCACGAAATTCAGTTGGGTAAAAGCGAAGCCTACTTTTGAAGGTTTGCGCCAGACACTTCTTGAGCCAGAGGCACGCCTCAGACTAGGCGAAGACTGGCCACAACAGCGAATTTCAAAAGTTCATTTCAGCAGAATAGAGCTAGAGGGTAAGATTTTTGACGGTCAAGAAATCCGCTTCAAAAAACTATCAATTCCGCTAAATGAGGACATGGTAGCTATTATTGGCGGCCGGGGTACCGGTAAGAGCCTAATTTTGGATGGCCTGCAATCGCGGTTTACGCCATCACGTCCTGGAAACGTCCGTGCACGTCCAGTATCGCCGCAACGGCTGTCTGTCCAGCTAAGCAAAACAGACGGTGAATTTAAAGAGTTTGACGGCATTGATAATTCTTACAGCTATCTTCACGTTTCTCAGGGTGAAATTAAGGACTTGTGTCAGGAACCTGAAAAAATCAGTGATGAGATAAAGAAAATGCTCCGTCTTCCCGCCCAGTTCTTCCCTGTTTCGCTCAGAAACGAGCTGGAAGCTAACCTGAATGAATTCCGCAGTCTTTTTGATTTTCTCAATATAAAAAATGAAGATGGTAAGTTGATCAACAGACCTGAATACCATACCGCGACGATCTCTGCGATACAGAAGCATATTGATACGCTGACAAGCGAGAAAAATCGCGAACTCATCAAGGTCTTTCAGGATAATGGTAAAAGCCTTTCTGATATCAGTTCCCAGCAAAACTGGTTAAATAATTTCCTTAAACAATTGTCAGACCAGGAAAAAGAACTGAACGACCAGATTGATTTCATCAACGCGAAAGGCACAGAAGATAATTTGATACCGCACGTCAGCTTTGAGCCACAGATTAACGCTATCAATAATAAAACCATACTGGAAAAATCAGAATATGAAAGAAAAGCAGCGATAAATCAGAAAATTATTGGTGAGTTCCGGCAGCAGGGAATTGAGCAGGATATCTCAGGCCTTCTGGATAAAGTTACTGAATATCAGCAGATGATTAACCGTGCTGAAATTGAGCGAGAAGAGTCACAGCGCAAAATTGAGACAGGGAAGAAGAACTTAGAAAACAGGAAAGTGCTGACTGACTCTGTTTTGTCACAAATCCGGCAGGAAAAGGAAATGGTGGATGCGGCTTTCAGTGCCCTTACTGAAGTTAAGGAGCATTACACTGCTGATCAGCAGTCTCTGGTAGAGGAAATCCTGCAGGACATCGGAATTTATGGTGAGGTGACATTTGACCGGCAAGCGTTTTATGCTGGAGCCCTGAGATGCATGAACGGTGGAAAATTTCGCGCCTCACGGGAAGGTGAAACCCAGACCGACAAGCTTGCGGCGTTTTTCAATGTTCACACCGTTGAAGACTATATCCGCCTGGTCAGCAATGAAAACATCATCAAGGTTCCGGATGACAAACAGAACATGACTGAGATATCTCTGAACAGTTTGTTGTGGAAGCAGGAATATTTCAACAGTGCGGGGCCTCACGAGCTTCTGGCTCACCTGTTCAGTCCGAACAAGATCTCTGCATATCTAGGCGTCAAGGCGCAGTTCACTTATAAAGGTAAGACAGTTGAAAAACTTTCTGCCGGTCAGAGAGGCACATTCTATGTCTGCCTGAAACTTGCCACCGATCCGTTTGGTTCACCGTTCGTGTTTGACCAGCCCGAGGACGATCTTGATAACGACTTTATCATGCACCATCTCGTCCCGTTGTTCCGTAAGATCAAACAATACAGGCAGGTCATCATTGTGACACACAACGCCAATCTGGTAGTGAACTGCGACGCTGAGCAGGTTTTGGTAGCCAGCAACAATGATGAGGTCATTGCCTATCGCTGTGGCGCGTTGGAGGCCGGAGAATTGGCGCATGGAAACACCATGCGTCAGGCCATCTGTAATGTGTTAGAAGGCGGGCATCTGGCGTTTGAGCAGCGTGAACGTAAATACGGTTTGCTAAGACCGGCTTTATAGCATTATCGGATGGCGGGCCGCAAAGTCAGCCCGTCATCCCGATACTGGACGGTGCCTAAATTGTTCAGAATCAGCATTTCAGACTGAAAAATACGGGGACGGATATGTCGGGTTTAAACGCCTGGTTGCAGGATAAGGCTTCCGGGGAATATTTTCTTTTCATCAAGAGGCTTTCAGCGAATGATACCGGGGCCACTGGCTCACATCAGGTCGGGATCTATATTCCCGCAGAGATTGTGGCAATGTTGTTTCCCTCCATCAATCATACGCGGTCAGAAAATCCGGATACTTATCTGACGGCCACCATGTCTTCGCATGAGTGCCCTGAAAGAAAGGTCAGGGCCATTTATTACAACGGAAAATTTTTTGGTAAGACGCGAAATGAGAAAAGGATAACCCGATGGGGCGGCGACAGCCCTCTTCAGGATCCGGAGAATACCGGTGCATTGTCCATTCTCGCATTCAGAATAAATGAGTCGAATACTGATGCACAATCTGTCGATGTGTGGGTCTGTGCGTCGGCATCCGATGAAGATATCGTCGAGTCGGTTACGGGTCCGATAATCCCCGGAGTGTTCTATGCAGGTCACGGTAATGAAGTGTTGGGAGGATTTGCCTTAGCTTCAATAGCGGTAAAACATAAATATGTTCTGCCTGATGCGTGGTCATCACGCTTTCCTAGCGGCGCGGAAATCATTGGCTTTGCAGCCGGCCATTACGCTCCGGGCCTTACCGCTCCAGACCAGCAAATAATGGATCGCCGCAGGATTGAATATGAAATATTTCTTCTCGTAGAAGAGCTACACGTGCTGGAGATTATAAAGCAGGGTTTTGGTTCCGTAGATGCCTTTATATCCTTCGCAAATTCCGTGAGTAACCGGCGTAAATCGCGGGCAGGAAAATCTCTGGAGCTGCACCTGGAAAAAATTTTCATGGAACATAGCCTGACAGCCTTCAGCTCACAGGCTGTCACGGAGGGTAACAAGAAGCCTGACTTTTTGTTCCCCTCTGAAGAAGCCTACCATGATACGGCATTCCCGGATCAGCACCTGCGCATGCTGGCCGTCAAGACGACCTGTAAGGACCGCTGGCGACAGGCGCTGAACGAAGCGAATCGCGTGAAAAACATTCACCTTTTTACGCTTCAGGAAGGCGTCTCGGTAGCTCAGTACGCCGAAATGCAACAGGAAGGCGTGCAACTGGTAGTGCCTGCGGCGCTGCACTCTAAATTTCCGAAAAGTGTCCAGGAAACGCTGATGACCCTTGGTGAGTTTATCAGGGAACTGATTTCGTTATATTCTGAACTCGGCATAATCCCGGCCCGGCCTTAACGACCGGGCGTTAAAGCATTAATTCCGGGTTGTCTTCCCAACGGCCTGCAATATTAACGGTTCCAGCAACCTGGCTACTGCTTCAAATACCGGCACCACAACGGAGTTACCAAACTGACGGTAGGACTGAGTATCCGAAACCGGAATGCGGAAAGGTTTTCCGCCAGGAGCCTCAAAGCCCATCAGTCGGGCGCACTCACGCGGCGTAAGTCGTCGTGGACGACGTTCCTGATTTTTTTCATCGCTGAAATTGGACTCGCCTATGGCCATGTCCCAGCCCCTGTTAATCAGGATCTCAGAACCATCTTTATGGTAACGTGCAGAAAGGGTCCGGGCCACGCTATCAGGGTTCTCAGGATCAACAAGCCCGAAGCCGAAACCATTACCTTTTGCCGCATGTTTTTTTGCATAATTATACAAATACTCCCACAGGCGTGGCGTCAGGATGTACTTGGCATCCACCGCAGTTTCCAGGAGTTCCCCGAAAGCTGGCCTCTTCGTGGGGAAGAAACGGCTGATATCGCTCAGGCTGAATCCCTGATGAATGTTCAGGTCGCGCCGAAATCCAACCAGCACGATACGTTCACGGTGCTGAGGAAGGAAATTCTTTCCATCAATAACCTTAGGGTCACTTTTACCTGTCGCCGCCGCGTCAGAGACTTCATAACCCAGTTCGTCCAGCGCCTCCATAATCACCTTGAAGGTTTTGCCTTTATCATGACTCTTTAGGTTTTTAACGTTCTCAAGAACGAATATGGCCGGACGTTTAGCACGGATGATCCTTGCTACATCGAAAAACAGTGTTCCCTGCGCTTCACATTCAAAGCCGTGTGCGCGGCCGAGGGCGTTTTTCTTGCTGACGCCAGCAAGGCTGAATGGCTGGCACGGGAAACCGGCAAGCAGCACGTCATGGTCAGGAATACTGTTATCAATATTCCGGTAGGCCGATTCCTCACTGACTTCTGGCTGGTCACTTAAAGTAATCTCGCGAATGTCGTGATTGAATCGGTGAGCCTGTTCATCGTTGTACCAATTAGCTTTGTAGGTACGCACAGCGTCTTTGTTCCACTCGCTTGTGAACACGCACTGACCGCCAATCCCTTCAAAGCCTTTGCGTATGCCACCGATACCGGCAAAAAGGTCGATAAAACGGAAGCTGTAATTGGGGTGATGCGCCGGGGCTTCGGGCAACATTTTTTTGAGCAGGGACTCCTCGGTTGAAGTCAGGGATTTTGGGCTGCATTTACCGTTTACCCAGCGGTTGAGCGTCTCACGCGTCCACTCGTTCTTTCCAAGACTTCTCAGTAGTTCTGCGACGTATTTCTGATCGTAGATTTCAAGAACGCGTCCGATAAGCCTGCGGTCCTGCTCCTGACGCATGATGGATTCGGCTTCAGCCTGTTTAATCAGGTCATGTGCGACGGCTTCAAATTCTGACATTTTTCCTCCTGGGCTTTATGGGTGAGAATGTATCACTCATTTAACCCAGTGGAAAGAGTTTATCTGTTTATTTATCCAGTATGTCTTATTGGTAAATTGCGCGCGAAATGGGAGTGCTTCGCTCAGACGATACGCATGTTAAACATGGGAGGGCATTAACGTCGTTCGATCCATGACATTTATGTATACCCAAATGTCATAGCCTAAATGCACCCTTTTTTTCCTTTAAGTCATCATATAAAAGTCATGGTATAATAAGTCATAACCTAAAAGTCATTCTTGAGTAAAAAATGTACATTTTTGCGTATCTCCGAGCTTCGACTCGAGAACAGGACGCTGAACGAGCTAAAAACCGCCTTCAGCAGTTCGTTACAGAGCGTGGGCACCGTATTGCCAGCTGGTACATTGAAAATGTCTCAGGTGCTTCCCTTCAGCGTCCTGAGCTGATGCGACTGCTTGAAAATGCGGCACCGGGTGACGCGATATTGATTGAACAGGTCGATCGCTTATCTCGCCTAGATGACGATGGTTGGAAAATGCTTAAGGAGCTCATAAGCAGTAAAAGCATATCGATTATCAGCCTGGACTTGCCAACAAGTTACGTTGCGCTCGAAAATCATCGTGGAGACGAATTCACGGCAGCTATGTTGCGGGCTATAAACTCCATGATGCTGGATATGCTCGCAGCCATTGCGCGGAAGGATTATCAGGATCGACGTCGCCGTCAGAGTGAAGGCATAGTAAAGGCAGTTGAGGGTGGAAAATTCAAAGGTCGTCAGCCGAACATACTGATGCATAAAAATGTTATTAAACTTCGGCTGCATAATGGTATGAGCATTCGGGAGACAGCTTCAATCTGCGGAATTTCAGAGCGTCAGGTGATTAGGATTACGCAGCGCCATCTCAGTAACAGTGATCCTGAAGGGAAGGGGGTAGATGATGAAGCAAACAGCATTTAAACGCGGGGTCCATGCAGCTGGCCTCTTTAAGCGATTTTCAAAAACAGTCAGGCTAGCAAATGACGCCTGTCTAAACTGGGTTCATAAAAAAGGACTACCAGAAATTTTAGGGCGTCTGCCTGTTCCAATAGCCATTTTCTGTTTGTTGATAGCGGCTCTTCTTTGCGGCTTGCTGATAGGCAGCATAATCGTCTTAGCAGCTATGTTCATCTATATGCTTTGCAACATAACTATTAGCGAGGAAGATGACTACAGCGATGATCATGCCCCTTCTTATGGGACTGAGTGGCGCAACGGTAGTGAGGGGACTGGAATTTATACAGGGCCAGAACATGGCCCTGGCCCATCTTATCGTGTAGATATAGAGGATGAAGAAGATTAGAGATTTAATCCCTCTAATCTTCATTAAGGTTACAGTTTCACTGCTCTTTTAGCGGTTTCAGCTGCGCTGCCGCCAGCTTTTTGCACATCAGAACTTCCGTTTTTAAGTGCGCCATCAAGTGCGCCACCCACTCTAATGCCTGCCCATGACAGTGCCCCCATCCAGAACGCTGGCAGTACCAGAAACATTGTCGCCATAACAAAATTCATAATCAGGTCATCTGAACTATTCTGAAAACCCGCCATGTTAAAGCTGCTGTGTGTGTCAGAACTGTACAGCGCTGTCATTAGCCAGCTGTCCAGCCAGCGTGCCAGCTCCCACCAGAACGTCAGGAAGTTAAGGGCGAATACCACAAACGTCAGCGTGATAACCGTCTTAATCTCATACGCTGAAAAAGCCAGAATAAGCGGAAGAACCACCACCACGGCCATGAGCAAAACAGCTTGGATCATTGGCAGCGCCTGGCGCATGGCATCGAACGCCGGGAATGCCGCCAGACTGCCTAACGCAGTGCCGCCGATCGCAGCTACGCGGGCAACGGAATTATCAAGCGTGAAATCAGCGTTGCCTCCGTAGCCGGCATAGACGTGTCCACCCTGCGATACGGTCAGACTCTCAGGGCTGACAAGGCGGCGGATAATTGCCTCCTTATAGTCTGCTGAGTTGCCCCCGATCATCGTCATAGCAGCGGATAATCGCGTCCACAGCCCAGGGTCAGCCTGATCAACAACACGGGCCTGCAGTCCGGTAGCAGCGTTATTCCACCACTCGCTGCAGGTTGGATAGCCACCCCGGCCGGTATCCGGCCTTCCGCTGTCGCGGCTTTCGTTCCAGGCAAATTCCGCCCGGGGCGTTTTCGATTGCAGGCTGCCGTAATAATTACTGAGGAAGGTTTTGCTGCCAATCCACTCAATATCACGCAGCGTGGCTTTGTCTTTCGTCTGCCCCTGATCCTGACGTTTCCACATATAAAGCGCGAGCGAATAGCAGTCGTTGGTAAAGTCCTGCAGTTCTTCCGCAAGAGATTTATTGTTAATCCGCGTGTGCTGAACCTCAAAGCGGAGCTGACGCATGTCCGGCCGGCAGGGGATTGTGGCAACAGACGCCTGAGTAATGCCCTTTGCCAGCTTGTGAATCAGATACCACCATACGGGCGCGGCAGCGGTCTGATCGTTAATGCTCGATATGACCGGTGAATAACCCGTGTCATCGGGCGCTTTTGGCGTCCACGTCCCGCAGCTCTGCGCACGCGACGTGTCATATTTTATCGTGCTCATATCGACGTTCATCAGCGGCATACAGCAGGCAATCATCACCAGAAAAGATGTGTAAATCGCATGTTCCATGCGGGGTATGGACAGGGCACCTTTATTCCCCTCATCTTCACCTTCTTCACGTACTTTCAGCCAGATGCCGATAAGCCGGAAAGCGACAGGCGCGGCAAACAGGCCGGTTGTGATGAGAATATTCCAGAGTCCGTTGTTAACCACCCAGCCGAGCAGGGTAAGGAAATATTCCAGGTAGCTGTTAGTCAGCATCAGGACGCTCCCGTGCCGCTGAGCAGCACCAGTTCACAGACAACGGCAAAAATGACGCTGACAGCCGCAATGCGGATAAGCGGCTGGCGGTGTTGCGGGCCGAAGCCCGGCGCACGGAAAACTTTCACAAAACCCCACGCCAGCGCACCATAAACCGCCAGGCGCCATATCAGCCAGCCATAGCGGGCATGCTCCATCCAGTCACGAAATGCAGCGGCCTGAGCAGGATCTTTGATAGCCCGGTCCGCGACGATGAGCCCGGCCAGCAGAAATGCCAGCAAAGCGCCGGCAGTAGACAGCACGCGAAACAGCGCGGGGTGCCGGCGGAAAAATGAGGCGCGTTGCGCCCCGTTTTCGGTTTTCATAGGCTTCGCTCTCATCAGTTGTTTTCCGTCTCAGGAACGGTCAGACGGTTAATTCGACTGTCGGTGCTGTCATCGCTCTGCGTCTGCGGATTACTGTTAACGCGCCCGTTTTCCCGATCGATAATGGTGAGCACGGAGTTGCGGGACAGCTCGCGCTTGAGCTCCATTTCGTTGCGTAATGCGGTGATCTCGCGATCGATAGCCGCAACGCGACGATCGCCTTCCTCAATGGCCGCATTCTGCGCGGCAGCGTTAGGCTCAGACATGCCGGTAACGATCATGCGCCGCATAATCAGCGCGGTTTCAACCGTATCAGCCATCGCCAGCTCGCCGGCGAGGCGGGCGGTCAGGGCTGCATTGTCAGGATCTCTCTGAAGTGCTCTGATAACGCCTGCAGTGATGGGTAAACTGCCGGTTTTGAGCTTTGCCAGGTTCGTGGCGTTGGGCTGCTCGGTGCCATTGACGAGTTTTACCAGCTGTTCAGTATTCTCTTTGGTTGTCTCTTCCAGGATGGGTGCTAAGCCGGTGCCGGCCTGAGTGGCACCCGGCTGCTGTTCGTCATCGCCGCTGGTACACTGAGATGCGTCGCTGCAGGTGCGCAGGGAACTGTCCCCCACTACCTGCACCACGGCTTTGGCCGCTTCTTCAGCACTGGCATATTTTCCGCAGGCTCCTCCGTTGCAGCTGTTGCTGCTGACTGAATCCGAACTCAGTACCGGCAGGCTGTTCATCATGTTGAACCCCGCAGCGGTTAAGTCATGGGTAGGCCGGATAGCCTGCTGCCCCTGACCGCCCCGTTTCTGTCCGCCAATCCAGTTCTGGCCTGAGTTGCCCTGCAGCTTGTCCGCTGAGTTATTCACGCGGACAGCATCAGCGTCTCCACTGTTAACAAGCGATCGGTACTCATCCATTACCGCGCCCTGCGTCCACTTGTTGTTACCGGCAAAATCCATCATGCGCTTCGACATGTTCTGGCAGTTGAGCTGGGCTTTATCAAAAGAGACGTTTGCCTGCAGCACGCCGTTTGTGAGCATGTCGTACAGGCCCGGATTGGCACGCTGAATAATCATTGCCGGCAGGCTGGCTACGGCACCGGTAGCGTTCTGCACCACGTCGCCCATGAGGTTTTTAAAGCCGTTTGTTACCCCGTTAAGCTGATTGCCGACAGTCGTTTTCAGGTCGAAATTGCCGCACATCAGATCGCTGCTCCAGCCAGCGCTCATACCGATTTTACGCATGCTGCTGCGCGTTGCCGGCTGCGAAATAACAGAGCCGCCGCCGAGCGTATAGTAGAGCTTGTCTGAGACCGCGCCGCTGACGTCTTTGCCGTAGCCTATGGCGCTGTTATTCACGGAGGGCAGTGAAATACCGAATGCGCCGGACTGGTTATCATCAGCCGCCTGCGCGGATGCCGCTGCGGACGCGATGCACAGCGCAAGCGCGGCAGATTTAAATTGAACTGGTGACATTGTGCCTCTCAGAAGTCAGTTGAATAGAGGAAGGTCTGGCCGCGTCGCTTGCAGCAGCTGTAGGGCTGCCAGAGCGCATAGGCTTCGTTGCCGTCCTGAGCAATGGGATACGCGCCGTCAGGAAAGACGGCGCAGGAAGCGGAAAGCGTGGGAGACAGCCGCTGCCATTTATGATTCGCCGTGCCCGTGTTTTCTTTCACCTCTCCGGGCGGCCAGTAGCCGGCCTTGTGCGTGCCCTTCAGTACCTGATAAACGTGAGGCTGCCCGGAGCGGGTGATAATGTCGGCGACACGCTGCGCGACCACGGCGGAGGCTTTGTCATCGTCTGTCTGGCTGACGAAGCCGGAGCGGGGATAAATATTGCCCCACATGTTGGCGCTGACCTGGCTGCCCAGTTCGCGCTGGCCGGGAACCAGCGCCTCGGGATAGAGCGATTCAGGCAATCCCGATCGCCAGACAAGTGAATCCAGTGTGCTCAGAAAGTAGGGATTGAATGGCGTGGCGGCGGTATCGCACGAGTAACCGGCAATGCTGCCGCCAATGACGGAGGTGGCAGGGTGGCCTATCGCATCGGCATACTTGAATTTGATGTTCGATTTGCGCTGCCCGGGAGTCTTGATATCGGCGGCATTACCGCCGCCGGCTGGCGTACCGCTGGTCAGTGCGTTATCGATCGTACCGGACGCGCCGCTCATAAACGCCATTTCTGTCCAGGGATTCCCGCCCAGGCCAGTGTAGGTGGACACCACCACTTCAGGAATGAAGTGCGTCACCTTAACGGAGGTTTTCACCGAACAGCCAAAGGGCGTACACATCAGCCAGTAACAGATGCCGCTGACGCGCCAGCTGATGCAGTCCTGGGTGATGGCGCTGGCAATGATGCCTGCAGTATTGATGGCAGAAACCGTGGCCGGAGCCGCAGCTACTACCAGCACGGTGGCAACACCGGCGGCGTTGAAGTGTGTTCGGGGGGAGATGCGTATCATTTAACCCCCCTGACTGCGAAGCATGGCAGCACGGGCAACGTCGGACGTGCCATAAACCACATCCCGATCATCGAAAACGACGGCGGGGAACTTATGTAGCCCGATTTCCCAGGCATGCACAACCTGCCGGTATGCCTGAGCAATCTGCTCCTGTTGTCCGGGCCATTGCGGCGACTGAATGATTTCGCGGGCCTGCTGAGCGGCCAGCTGAGGATCTGCAGGTAGTTTGCCGAAAATGGAGTCTTGCAGCCGGTCGGGGCCATCAAGCCAGACAACAGAGCTTTCTTCAGTCAGATTCTGAGGGGGATGTCCGGCATCGGTATACACAACGGTGCCGGCCATCAGCTGAAACGGTATAAACAGGAAAAGGGAGTGTAATAGCCTGAGTCGCATAGCGGATCTCCATCACGGTAACAGGCCGTCAGAGTGGCAGCGCGTGGTCAGGCTTTCAGCAGTAAACTCTTTTTCAGAAAGTGAAAATTTAGTTCCTTCTGGAAAAACACTATTAGTAGAAATATAAAGAGAGTAATTTATTAATCTGACTTTTATAAACCGTTATTACTTTAAGGTAAATCGCATGGATCTCGATTTTTTCAAACCAATAGTAGACACTAAAGATTACCACCCTAACTTTGAAAGGCTTCTGCCTGATAAATATAACAATTCAAAGAAGCTGTTTAACGAATGGGCATCTGGTTTTAATGATAGAGACGGTAAGCTGGTTAAAGAGTTCCAAACGACTTTTAACTCAACGTTTTGGGAGGTTTATCTACATGCTTCTTTTAAAGATATGGGGTTTGAAATTGATTTTTCATATGCATCGCCTGATTTCAATATAAAAAAAGGTGAAACGGAAGTTATTATCGAAGCGACAATTTGCAATTCTGCTAATGGGAAATCTCCAGAATGGGATCGAGCGGATGAATATCTAAGTTCAATTCCAAAAAGGTTTTGGAATCTAAATAAAGAGGCAATGATAAGGATTAATAACTCAATTATCTCAAAAGTAAAAAAGTATGAGAAAAACTATAGTAAATTATCACACGTTAAAGGAAAGCCATTTGTGATTGCTCTGGCTCCTTTTGAGCAGAGGTTTTTCAACCTTCAGAATGACCGTGCTATAAGAGCTGTTCTGTATGATGAATACGTCAATGAAGACATATGCTTAGACCATCCAGAGCTTTATCCAGATGGCCCTCCAGTAGAAAACTTAGGTTTTGTAGAAAAAGATAACGGGGCTGAAATACCCCTCGGAATTTTCAATGATAATCAATATGAATGCGTGAGCGCTATAATTTTTAACAATGCAGCCACTTTCAGCAAGCTCCAAGCTTTAGCAAACAAAAATGGGGAAAAGGTAATGATTAGTTCAACATGGTTAACCCCACCAACTGGTAAGCCAGAACACATTGGAGGTTGGTCTTCAGACTATAAAGAAAACATAACTGATGGTCTTATGATATTCCACAACCCATTTGCAAAAAACAAGCTTGACCCATGTGTATTTCGAGCTGAACGTATTTGCCAAGTTTACCCTAGTGATAAAGAATGGACCTTGATATTTGAGAATTATGAAGATAGATTATTAACAAGAACAGCCTATTCATTGTAATTTAATGCTTACTTATAAGTAAGTGTTTTGGAATGGCTTAATTTTAAAACCGGCCTTGTGGCCGGTGATAATTTTATTTTTGGATTAATCAGAGAAAATTGAATTAATCCACAATGTCAGGAAAACCATATCAGCCGCATCAGGTACGTTTACATGCCAGCGCGGCGAATCAAATTCGTGGTCCAAGGGTAGCCCGGCGCGACCTTCCTGCGTCAGAAGAATATCCGCACGTTTGCCCCTGCTGTCCTCAAGATGAACAGACACGCAACTGCTCTTACCAATACGATGTGGGTTACAGGTGATGGTTACCGGCGGTTGCAGCCTTGACCTCAGCGCGTTCTCCATTGCTGTCAGTCGCTCTGCCGTCGTTGCCGTCATCGCGGGCTCCCCCTGCGGATGCAGGCTGAACATAACAGGGGTTGGCGTTTCGTCCGGCGCAGGGCGCTGGGTCAGAGGTTGCGCATACTTGAGCTTAATCATGCGGTCAGCATCTCTCTCTTATCATTGTGTTCGGGCATCCCGGCCGCATCTTCCGTCATCAATCCACGCAGACGATCCAGTTTTTTCGCTACGAGAATAGCAGCATCCAGCTCAGAACAGTTATGTTTACGCATCAGCGCTTTACGTTCAGCTTTCTCTTCTTTCTCCGTCATCCCGAGCGCGAGGTAAAGGCTGGGCGGAACAGCGCGGAACAGCGCTTCAATTTTCTTCGAGAGCACCACGCCTTCGGTATAGCACCGTGAGAGCTTACTGGCGGAAAGCAGTACGGCTTTTTGTTCTTCTGAAAGCGTCCGGAAGCGGGCAATATCCTCCACCTCTTTTTTCGGCATCGTCAGGCAGATCCACCACTCCGCCATATTCAGCATTTTGCCGGCAGCGTTCGGGTAATCCTCAAGGTTCTGTGTGGCAAGCCACAGCCATGCGCCAAGCTTACGCCACATCTTGACCACTTTGGTCATATAGGGGGCGAGAAGTGGGTTAACCGTCACAACGTGCGCCTCATCCACGGTAAAAACAATGTCGCGCTCAAGGTACTGGTCACGTTCGGCAATGTTGTTGATGGTGTTGGTCAGCGACACCATCGTCAGCGCCATCTGCGCCTCGTAACCCTCACGGGCAAGGTGCGCCAGGTCAATCAGCGTAACGTCAGCCTCCGGCCACAGAGAACCCTCCTGGTTAAAGAGCTCTGCCTCAAAGCTTCCCTGCTGCGTGAACATGCCCAGAGATTCCGCCATTTCAGCCGCTTTTGCCCGGCGGGTTTCGTTACGTACCTGCCCGCTGCCACTTTCAGTTTCCACTGAAATGGCGTTGAGCGCATTCTGCAGGTCGCCCGGCAGCATCTGGCGGCCTTCCTCTAGGGTTTTACGCGCGGCCATAATCAGCGCTTCGCGGATCATGGCGCGATCGGCACGTTTCAGCGCGGCGTCTTCTCTCGGGTCGCCGCCGGTGATCATCATTCGGGCAGAAATCTCCATCTCGCCCAGAATGTCGCGCCTACCGTTCTCTTCATCATCATCCGGATCGTCTTCAATGTCCGGCAGATCACTCTCATCAATTGCCGGGGCGGGCGCGTCGCCGTCAAAAAGCTTATGCGCATCAGCAAAGGGGGGCAGCGATACGCCGCTGCCGGGTTTGACGCTGACCTTGTTAACCGTGAGGCCCAGACTTTCAAAGTAGTCTGCGGTCAGTCCGAAACTGTTACCGGCTTCAGCAATGAACAGGCGAGGGCGGTGAACGGCCATCAGCTGACAGAGCATCGAGCAGAGCGTGGCGGATTTTCCTGCGCCGGTCGGTCCGAACAACAACATGTGCGCGTTCTGAGAGCGGTCATCTTTGTTTAATGGATCAAAGTCCAGCACATCGCCACCACGGTTAAAAAAGCTGAATCCGGCATTGCCGGTCCCGGTTTCGCGGCCGGTGACGGGCAGCAGCCCGGCTATGTGCTGGACCCACGTCAGGCGTGTATACCAGTTTTTCCTGTCATGCTGCGGGTTAAAGCACATTGGCAGCGCACGTAGCCAGGTGTTAAGCGGACCGGTTTCATGTTCAGCGCGGACCGGCTGCAGCCCTTCGTTCAGCAGTACGGTGCTGAGCTCGATGCGCTTGCGGTTCATTTCGGGCATGTCTTTTGCGCGGAGGATAAAGGTGATGGCCGCGCGATAAAGTTTGTGGCGGTTTCCCAGCAACTCCTTGACCGCCGCGACGTCCTGACGGACGCGCCCCGACTCAGTATTCTCGCCGATGGCGTTTTTCGCCAGGCGGTTAAACTTCTCTTCCAGCGTGTCCTGCGGCTCTGCGACAACCGTCATGCACAGCATGGTGCCTTCGGGGAACGTGTCCATCAGCGCGTTAATCTTCTTTTCACCCCGGCTCTTTTCGCCGGTGAGCGTGCCGGGCTCAGGCGGTTTACGCAGGCGCTCCACGGAAATGGCTGAATGGGCAATGTTATCCAGCCACCACACGCCGTTTTCAACGTCAGAACGTGGTGGCGTGAACAGCAGGGTTTCGGCGAAATCATTTTCTACAGGGATCATGCCGGCAGGCGTGTCGCGGCTGTCTTCATAGGCCGCCGCGCGGTAAAACGCTTCTTTATCCATGCACTCGGGCGCAGGATTGAACATCCGCAGCAGCCAGGCGTGAACCTGCAGGCCATTCTGGCGCGTGCAATGGATATTGACGCTGGAAAAGGCGCTGCAGAGTCGCTCGCACGCCTGATTCAGCATGCCAATGGGTGACATTAAATCAACGCTGTTTTTTGTCGCCCAGCGGTAGATAACCATGCGCGTGCGTCGCTGTTGTCCGCGCCACGGCTGGCCGGTAATCAGCTTATCTTCAAAAAGACCTTCAGGACGCGCAATCCCGCGCATATGCTGCTCGGTTTCCTTAAGCCACGCCTCGGTAAAATCACTGCCCTGCGCGTGCGGCCTGACGTAGCCGCGCAGACGGTCAAGGTAGGCATCGACGTTATTTTCATCCTGACAGTAGAACTGCACGATCCACGGATTGCTCGCCAGGTCGTCAAAGCTGTCCTGCAGCGCATCTTCCACTACGTCGCGGATCTGCTCCAGGCGCTCGTCAGGACGGCCTTCGGTTGCCGCCGGCGTCACTTCATAGACGGCACCCACGGAGATACCATCATCAAGCAGCAGGCACTGCTCCTCATCCAGAAACTCTGCCCACGGCAGATAATCAACGATAGACGGATTGTGCGAGTAAACGCGTTTTTCATCAGCCTGTGACATTTTACCGGGACGGACAACGGGCTCCGGACCAGCCTGCTCAGAAACGTCAGATAAGTGGCGGTTTTTTTCAGGGGATTTCCCCTTAAAGAGTCCGAACATTACAGCGCCTCCGTACGTTCGCCAGGCATGGCGTACTGCGTCTGGTCATAGAAGGGGAAAACGGTGCTGTAACCCGGCACAGGGGTGTTTCCCTGTGCGAGATGAGGGAACACGTACATCACCATGTCAGGATTAGGCAGTCGCGGGAACTGCTGGCTGATTTCGGACTCCTGCGTGCGGCTGTAGCTGCGATCTTCGCTCAGTGCGGCCTGCTGCTCGCTGTCAGAAAGGCCACGGCGCAGCGTACTGCGGGCTTCACTGCCGCGCGAGACACCTGATTCACCGTCGGTGCCTTTCCACAGCTCTAGCATGTTGCTGTTGCCCGGCGGCAGCATTTCATCTTTGTTAGTGGAGCAGCCGGCAAGCGTGCTGGCTGCAATAATCATGAAAATCCCGAATTTTGCAGTAATACTCATGGTCATTCTCCTCAGTCCAGTCCGCCGGTGCTGCCGTCTTCGCCGGGCAGGTTAAAGTCGTAACGTACTCGGCGGCCCTTATCTTCGTAATCGATCGCCAGCTCGCGGGTAATGTGTACGGCAAGTTTTGCCCCCGGCTGTACGTAAATAGCGTCAAAAGTCTGCCCGTAGCGCTGTTTAACCCACTCGGTGATTTCATCAGAACTACCTGAAATCGCCTTGCCCAGAACGGCCTGTCCGGCGTCGCCGGTGAGCGTAGAGGTGACGCCGCCATAGGCGTTGGTCTGGCTTGTCGTCTGATTCTGACCGATGGCGTCACCCGCCGCGCCGGCTGCACCCAGCAGTCCGATCGTTGGCAGATAGCTTGAGGCATTAGACTTGCGCGTGCCGGAGATGCAGGGGATCCCGTTTTCATCAGAAATCCAGCCGATGCCGCCACTGGTGCCGGTCTCTTTACCGCCGTTCTGGTTGCTGTTATTGCCGCCTTTGCCGCTGCGGTCCGGTTTCGGCAGAGTACGCACGGTGCCGTCGGTAAACACAAAGGTGACGCTGTTGACCTGACCACGCACGCAGGACAGGGTCCAGTCGCCGGAGGCGGTGCCGGAGACGATCGCACCCTCAACGTCCGGCAGCTCGATGCCGTTGGCCGTCAGGTTGTCCTTACCAATGAGTACCTTGAAGGGATACGGGTCGGTTACGGTGCCGTTGATCGGCACGCGGCCGAGCAGTGCTGTCATGGCGCGGCTGCCAATCAGCGTGGAGTTCTCCGGAAGCGTATACACCGGTTCGGCATCCTCTTCCGCGCCTTTTTCAGCGGTGGAACCCTTTACCTGCTGTTCATAGCTGCCTTTTTGCTTCGTCAGGGCGTTTTCACTGAGAAACGACGTCGGGAACTGTGAACCGCCGGCGCTGCTGCCCGACGCGCCATTTTTCTGCGCTGAGGACGTTGAAGGGCTGTCCTGGGGCGTGACCCACATCAGGCCATCGGTGCCGGAGGCAGGGGCGTTACCACCACCGGCACCCATGCCGTCGAGACCCAGACCCAGCGGGATATCGCTGTCAGACCCTTTCGCCTTGTCTGCAATACCCTTACCGGCATTCTGCAGTTTATTCGTCAACTCGTTAATTTTTGACGTCAGGACGTTCTGCTGCTGGCGCATCTGGCTTTCACGCTCGTGATAGCTTTTCTCCACGCCCTGAACCGCTTCATTAACCTGGCCGGAAACGTTGGTATTTCGCTCACGTAACTTTTCATTTTCGTCCAGCAGTCTGGAATTCTGCTTGTTAAGAGAATCCTGCTGCTGACGAACGGCGTTTAGCGAGCCTACGATGGTTTTCAGCGTATCCTGCGGCGTGTCGCCCTCAATGCCGAGTGCTTTAAGCTCCTGCGGAGACAGGTTTTTAAGCGCGTCGTCTGTCTGTGCGTGTGCTGCCTGCGCGGCGGGCTCCTGCGGCTTGCTGTTATAACTTTTCACCGCAATGAATCCGCCGCCGACCAGAATGGCCGGAACCAGCACTTTAACCAGTCCGTTTGACTTAATTTTCATAGCGGATCACCTTCTGGGCAGGGCGGGTAGCAGCCTTGTGCGCGACGGAGGGCTCACGTACAAAAGCGTCATCAGGGCGGCCGGCAGTAACCAGGTAAAGCGTGGTGGTGTCTTCCGGCGTGCCGGCGGCACCCAGCCAGCGATGCTGAAAGGTGGCCGTAACAAACCGACCCTGCAGTTCACGAGGATCGAGCACAACCTTCTTCGACGAGCTGTTGCGGATCCTCAGCGCGATGACGGTGCGACCGGCCACGCCCCAGCCGGCTACCGGTGACACGGTCACAGGAGCCGAGGGGTATAATGTCGTAATACGTGATGGCAGGTGCGAATTAACGGGATGAATACCCGGCACGGCTTCAACGGTGCGCACCGGTGCATACAGATTCTGAGCTGCGTAGCGCGTCAGCAATACCGGAATAGGGGCCTTATAGCTGACTTTTTTACGCTTCGCCTGCGTGCTGTTGCTGTCGCTGGCGGCTTTCTCTCCGGTGCCGGCGGCTACACTGCTGAGGGTGCTGACGTCACCGCTGTAAACGATTTTAACCGGTTCGGCTGGCGCGGTGGCCGTCGTACGGACGTCCAGCAGAATAACCTCGCCGCTTTCCATGTCCTGCAGCTGCAGGCGCGTCTGAGGAAAATCGCTGTCGGCTTTGAGATAGACCGCGCCGCCGGTGCTCTGCACGCGCAGCTTGCCGTTCAGTGCCGGTGGAAAACCCACGCGCACGTTTTTATCAACGAAGATCACGCGTTCCTGACCCGTTTTGAGGGGGATCTGCAGCGGCACGCGCTCCCATTTCATCAGCTCGTCCGCCTGCACCGGCGCGGAAAGCATCGCTGCGACCGGCAGCAGTGACAGTGACAGCGCCACAAGGCATGCACGTGATCCTGAGGTAAAAGATGGATTCAACATCAGAACATCCCCTTTCTTTCTGTTTTCAGCTGTTCAGGCGCTGCGGAAAGACGCTGCGGGATGCCTTCATAGCAATCAAGCGCCATGCCAAATGGATTAGATTCAGAGTCGCCGTCCCAGCGCACGACTTTTAGCGGATAGCGCACCATCGCGCGTTTAACCGGCTCAGTGAGGTAGTATTCGTCGGCAACAAGGTCGAGTTTCACCCTCCAGTTATCGCGATCGATGACTTTCACGCTGTCACCTGAATAACCACGCCCGGGAATTTCATAAACGACGCGCACACGATCGGTCAGTTCATTTTTCTCACCGCGAACTTTTGCATCTTCAGTAAGAAAAGCTTTGCATTGTGGCGTCAGGTAAGCAGAAAGCGACTGAATGCGGGCGGGATAGTCCACTTTGCCGTTTTTAGGCCAGGCGTTCAGCTGCTGAAAAATGTAATACGTAAAGCCGTACACGGTCGGAGGCGGGATTTCCCACCACGGGCGCGTGCTACCCTTACGCAAATCAGGCGGGTTGTGGATGGTTAGCTTTTCAGGTGCCCGCATCCAGCCCCCCATTGCGGTAACCAGTAACAGCAGCAACACTACACAGGCCGCCCGCAGGGTAAAAATATGCTGATCGCGGCCCTTAACCGCGTGGCGAAAACGACTCATTTGAAACTCCTGAGGTTCTTGCTGCGTCGCAGGGACCAGCCCCGCGAGTCAATGATCAATCTGAAATCACCCAATCCCATGCGGCGCTTCTTGAGCTCAAACTGCTGCCAGAGATAACTTTCCGGTTTCCCACGTTTTTTGCTGGCAAGCCATTTGCCACCAAAAGCAATCAGGACTAGTGGAAAAAGCAGAGTGCTGGTTGGAATGGCAAGCCAGCCAAAAAGTAATGCGAAGGGCAGGGAAAGTATGAAACCGGACAAGATGCCAATCAGCGCAGCCAGTCCTAACTCGGGGGTATTGAACCCCCGAAATACGACTGGCTCAGCATTCAGGCGATCCGGTAAGAATTTAATGGTCGCCATCAGAGAGTTTCCCTTACGCGATGATTTCTGCAGATTTACCCAGCAGCCAGATAACCGCTACCAGCATCACGACCCCGACGACAATGATGGATCCGAATTTTGTCCAAGAGGCACGGTCATTACGAACTTCGCCAAACGTCACAAGGCCAGCTTCGGCAACTTTGAAGAAGGCGAAACCACACAAGACAAGGCCACCGAGTACGAGGCCATCCTGCACATGTCCGCTGAGCGTTCCCATCAGGCCAGTACCCGTTCCGCTGGACGTTGGGCCTTCAGGCGTAGGCAGGTCGGCTAAAGCAGGTTTAGCCGCCACAGCACTTAACATTCCAGCCGTCAAAATACGTGCCCAGGCTGATTTAGCTTTAGCGGTTACGCGGGTTACTGCAGATACGAATTTAGACATGATTTCACCTGTAAAAGAGTTGGTTTAGGGTTAACTGCAAAACATCCAGATACTTACGACTAACAATAAAACTGTGCGGACTATGGCTCTGCCCATCGCGCCCTCCTTCAGACGCTGATTTATCCAGCCTGAGTAGACATCCACGATTGCCCATGCTGCCCAGAAGAAAAGGAATCCGATCAACAGCCCAAGGCAGAGCAGGTGCAGCAGATTGGGTTCCACATTCCCGGAAGCAGCTTTAAATGCCGCTTCCTGTGCAGCGGTCATCGCCATCAGGGACGCTCCCGGCGATAATTTCCCGCTACGCCAGACAAATCACGGGGTTGAGCACGTGTAGGTTCCAGATAGCGGTCGATGCCGGCGCTGATAGTTCTCAGATCGTCATTAGCCCGCTGGTAGTCGAAGAAGTAGCGGCCACGCTCCGACGGATCAGCCTGTGCTGCGGCAACCCGCGCCCGTTCCAGCGAAGCCTGAACCTGAACGATCATTCGCTGAGCGGATGCCAGCTCGTCTTTCTCAGATGCAGACGCCGGAGAGGACGCGAGAAAGGTCAGGCCCAGCACACCGCCGCATAACAGAAGTTGTGTTGCCGGACGAAGAGATTTCATATGCACCTCCAGTGGTTGTTGAGTGCGGTAAGCATGCGAAATCTGGCTGCCGGGTTCAGCCGTTAACTCTTTTTGGAAAAATAAAAATTTAGAGTTCAGCGCGAATGCTGATTTATCCTGATAAAAGCTGACTAGTTTGTTGTAACTAAAAAATGGCACTGACGCCCCGCTATGCGGGTTGTCTGCTGACGCCAGGCTTCTGAAAACAAGTTTCAGTAGCCTCCGTCCAGCTCCGAGGTAAGGTCACCGAACTGATTAATTTATTTCGTGCATGAATAATTAAAGGAAGGGATTTGATCTGGGCCGACAGGGGTATACGCACGCTGAAAGAAATTTGTTGATAGCAAAAAATACAGCCTGCGGGGTACAGGCTGTGTGTCATCATGGTTAGAGATATTTTTTGAACGATGCTGTTGTAACCGTAATGGTCAGCCCAAGCATTAATGCTGCGGGCAGCAGCAGAAGGTTTGGATAGACCGCTGAAGGCCATGAGAGGTAGGCCATCACCGGCAGATACACAGCCGGTTTAATCAACCTTTTTGCGCGGTGGTACAGAAAAGATGACTCATAACCGGCACCAAACCGACGCAAGTCACGTCGGCCAAGTCCTTCAACCACGGCAACGCATATAACCAGTACGAACAGCGGTACAGAAAGGGCAATGATAGTGACGCGGATCAGCGTCACGATAGATACATATACCGTTGCCAGCATGTACTGCTGCAGATAATTCCCCAGCCAGCCGCTGGCTTCCTTGAGATTGCGCGAGACCTCATTGCCGCTTTTCATCTCTGCCTGATATTTTTCCTGTATCCAGCCGATGATCCCACTGTCCACAAACGCCCACTGATAGGCATCCGTTATCCAGCGCGTCACTGTTGCAGCCGGCTCGGAAAGCAGCAGACTTCGGGTAAAATCAGAAGACAGATAACCAAACTCGGTATTCATCACCGCCTGGCTGTGCGCTGCACCCATTTCAGGCCAGAAGAACGCAATCCCGACATATTCAATGACAAGGCTCACCATCAGTGAAGCCAGGATCACGCCAACGAGTTTCCACGGCCAGCCCCATACCAGGTTGTAGAGCAGGCCGTGCTCACGCGGTTGCGCGGGGTACTGTTGCGGATATTGCTGCGGTGCGGTACGACGTGCCTCAGCCATTGTTATCTCCCTTCACTGGCGCAGCTGCTGAACTGCGGCTGTCCCACCACCCTTCACTGCTGTGGTAATTCCGGCGCATCTCTTCTGCAAGACGCGCGATGTTCTCAGGCATATGCACGTCACCTGCATCGCCCGCCGGCAGCGGCATACGAATTTTCCAGAGCTGGCCGCCCTCAAGCAGCGCAAACGCCTGACCTTTAGGCAGTGTGACAATGTCGGCAGGCTCAAGCAGTGGCACCTTAATGGTGCCGACGCGGTCCTGGGTGCTGGAGGTAAAATCGTGATTGACGGTGACGTCAGCTGAATCCTGATGACCTGAGACCAGCGTTTTGCTGTAGATTTCAACCTGCGGCAGCTGTGAGGTCAGCAGCTCTGCCGTCCGGTTTTCTCGCACGCGCAGCATGATCAGGTTGTTAAAGTTACCCTGAACCTGAGAGGTTTTTGCCGCGCTCCCGATACGAGCTTCAATATCAGATGAGGTCTGCGTGTAGGCCGTCACCTGCATGCCTGCCCCGCCGCCTTTATTGATAAGTGGGATAAACTCATTTCCCATCAGTTCGTTGAATTCATCGCAGTGCAGGTTAATAGGGTCTTTGCCCTCTTTTGAACCCGGCAGGCCGCCGTTGATACCGTGCTTGTAGATGTGACCGGCCACGCTCACCAGATCGGCAAACATGCTGTTACCTACGGCGCTGGCAACCTCGCTGTCGCTGAGCGCATCAAGCCCCACGTAAACAATGCCTTTTTTACGGATAACCTGCTCCCAGTCAAAAATAGGGCGCGGATCTTCCATGTTCAGATAATCGGGAGACAGCAGCTCCGCCGTTTTACCGGTAGTCAGTTTTTCCAGCAGCGGCAGCAGTGACGCCACAATTTTGTCAAAGTAGGTACGGTCATAGCGTACTGCAGAGCGCAGTCCGTCAAGTATCGGGTCATACAGCGCGTTTCCTGCGTCCGAACTCAGCGCCACTTCAACTGCCCAAATTCGGATAGCTTCAGGCTGCCCCTGCATGTTGCGCGGCACATCATCCTCACTGAATGCGTTGGCATTGTTCTCGATCTGGCTGTTCAATTCGGGCAGTTTCTCGGTAATGATTTTTTCGGCGTAACGCAGATACAGGTCGGCAATGTTGTTCACGTAGCGGGTAATGAGGGTGTAATCCGGGCGTTCCCCGAGAGCAACCAGCGCACGGGCAACGATATTTACGAACCGCCAGGCAAACTCACGAAACGCTGCGCTGTTACCTTCACCGCTGAGCTGGCCGGCAACGCGGGTAGCCACCTCCGATACGCGCCCGAAGCGCCCTACGGCGTTATACCGTGCGGAAATATCAGGCCAGCCAAGATGGAAAACGGTCAGCTCATCGCCCCGTCCTGCCCGGTGCGCTTCCGCCCAGACCCTTTTCAGCAGGTCCGCATCGCCTTTCGGATCAAACACGATGGTGACGTCTCCACGACGTATATCCTGAGTGATTAACAGCTCAGCGAGGCGCGTTTTACCCACGCGGGTTGTACCGTAGACAACCGTGTGACCGACCCGCTCACGTAAATCCAGCGTGACGTCAGTTTCATCCGGCTCAATACCGTGTACGGCCGGATTACCGCCAACCGGCGGAAGCGGGCGAACCGGATTGACTGGCATATCGGCACTGAGCAGTCTGCCGATCGCCGGCAAACTGCTTTCTGTCGCTTCCTCTAACTGGCGGGCAAGCTGATACAGCTTCGACGGCTTAAGGTAGTGGGCCACTTCCGGGCGCAGCGTATCGCGCAGGCGCTGGGTATGTTTCTGGGTCCAGCGAAACCCACGGCCCAGAAAAAGCCGGCGTTTACTGACGGGGATCTGTTTTGACGTCATTACGTAGCGCGGTAAACGGCGAAGATTGCGACGGTAGCGAATGACCTGTATTCCCTGACGCGCGCGTATGGCAGAAAGCACGGCGAATCCGCCGGCGGTAACGTAGCTGACGGAGGGTGCCAGGGCGACTGCCCAGGGCGCTGTCACGCAGACGATAGCGGCAGTGCCCGCTGCGACCGCTGTATTCAGCTCCACAGCCGGGCGCAGAAGCGCCTCAATAACGTATTTATCACTCACAAAGAAAACTCCTTAAAGGGTTTACCTGCCAGCAGAGCCAGAAGGCGTTGTCCGCTGATAATCATCAGTTGCTGTGAACCGCTGCTGACAGCCCTGCTTTTCTGGCCCGTCCGGCCGGTATGAATAAACAGGCCACGCTGCCCCATGCGCGTCAGCAGCGCGTCAAAGTCCTGAACGTGCGCCGGCGTTATCGCCCGGCTGTAGCGCTTGGCCTGAATCAGCCAGCACTCACCGTTAATGTGTACGCGTCCGTCCAGGCCGCCGTCGCCGCTGTATGACGCATTGCGCTGTACGGCATAACCCTGACGCTCAAAAGCCAGCAGCAGTAACTCCTCAAAGACGTAGGGATTAATCTTGCGCAGATAGCTCATGCGCTGCCCGTCTCCGCTGAGCTGGCGAAGGCGGGTACAGACGCGCTCTGCCGTTGCGCGATACCGGCGGTGCCGCCGCTCGCTGGCCGACTGCCGGCGAAAACGCCAGAGCAGAAAGATAATCACGGCCAGCAGGACGGCCAGAAGGACCGGATTTGCCATCAGTAGTGCAGCGGCGTAAGGAGCTGATATCACTGCCCTACCTCCTGAGACAGGCCGCTGTCCGTGATAAGTACGGGGTAATGAGTAAGCTGCAGGCGGCGGGCAAGTTCAGATCCTGATGAGGGCGCCAGCTGAAGACCGGGCGCGAGACCGCGCAGAGATTCCAGCGATGCCATGCTTTCAACGTTCACAACGAGGCCGGCTGCATTTCTGGCCGAAAGCTGTTGTACGTTCTGCTGCAGCCACTGCCGTGAATAGCTGTCATCACCAATGATAAACAGCGCCCCGATCCCCGGCAGCTGCAGCGCCCGGGGAGTCACGTTTCCGGGTGAAAGTTCTGGCGTAATAACGGGCAGCATGGCCGCTTCCCCCTGTTCAGGAGCTGCAGCAGGTGCAGGCGGCGCATCCTGGCGGTTTACGGCCTCGAAAATAGCCTGAGTGCTCTGCCCGCCCAGGTCTGCAATGACGTTGAGCTCAGCCAGCGCGGCAGGCGAAAAGGCGATGAATGCGGTAACGATGAGGTTTTTCAGATTCATGATCACTGACTCCGTGGATTTATCCAGACGAGGCCGTTATCCGGCACCGATGCGGACGCTGTCTGTTCAACTGCGGTAGCCGCCGGCAGATGCGGCGAGGACTGGAGCATGGCGAGCTTGCTTTTAACGAAAGCACGATAGCGGGCAGCGGGTGCGCCGCCTGCGGGATGGTGATAACAGCCGGCTGCATCGAGCCAGCTTCCGGGCTTCCGGTCCCAGCACTCGCGCAGGATGGCGGCAGCGGCGTTGAGATTCACGTAAGGATCCAGCGCCTCCCAGGTTGACGTAAAACGCTGGCCGTTCCAGCCGAGATTAACCTGGGCGATACCGACATCGATGCGCTTCAGTGAGTTCGTTTTCATGAACACCTGCAGCGCCTGCCAGGCTTCAAGACGGGTTTTATAGCGATAGCCCTTACCCGCGACGTTCAGGGTCCACGGCCACGGGCGTTCGCCCTGCGGCAGCCTGCGCGATGATTCCTGCAGGCTGACAGAGTAGAGCGATTCTGGCGGCACGCTGTGCGCCTGCGCCACGCGCACGTACCCCTCCGGAACGGTCTGTTTGCCACCGGCGAACGTGGAAAATGAAAGCAGCAGCAGCGCCGCTGCGGTCAGAATGCGGCGAGTTGCCATCCGTCTTCCCCCTGCTGCAGAACGACCGGCATGATGCCGTTACCGAACCGCATCCAGCGACCGCCGTCGTGATTCAGTGTGATCTGACGGCTGCGCACCCTGTCCAGCGGAATGTGATGGTCTTTTGCCCAACCGCGAAGTTTCCCGTCATCGCCCTGGCTGTCTACAAGGTAGATATCAACCGGCCTGTTATCGGCTAATACCGCTGCCAGCCGGGCGTCACACTGCCCGCAGCCCGCTGACTTAACGAACAGCGCCAGCCGCCCGCCGGTGTCGTGAGCAATGCCGGCTGCGTTGCCCATATTTACCGCAAGCGTTTCCGGATAGAGCCGCTTCCATGCGGCGGAGACTTCGCGCTGGAAATCCAGCTCTTTTTGCGTACGCGCAAACTCTTCCTTTACCCACTTCTCAGCATACTGACGACGCTCGGCCTGGCTTCGCGCCTCGATACCCAGCGTTGACAACGGATCCAGACCCGGTGACTGAATGCCGCGCGGACCGTTCATCAGCGACTGATAGCGCTCATAATCGTCCTGACTCAGTCCCCACTGACCGGCTTGCTGTTTCAGATCCTGCACGCTCTGCGCCGGCGCATCCACCGGTTCGCCCCTGGAATTCTGAACCTGAACGCTGGCCTGCGCAGAGCTGCAAAGCATAATCGCTGCAAGACTGGCTATTTTTAGCTTCATATCACCTCCGTTAGCGAACGTTGATTGTCGTTAAGCGACCGTTCACGCGAAATTGCGCCTGCCCGTAACCGGCGTGAACAAGTGTCCAGCCATTAACGGTCTGGCCTTCGCCGATCAGGCGGATTTCAGCCAGCGAGCTGAATCCCGACGGCGCAATGGCCGCAAACGACTCCGTGCCCCGCTTTTCAACGCCGGTCAGTACAAATGGCGCTTTGCGGGCCACGGTTTTGACTGCCCGGTGCGGCTTAGCGGGTGCCGGCTTTTTTACATGCGTTGCCGCTTTGAGTTCAGCTGTGGCCTGCTGCGCTTTCTGAGGCGGGTGCTGCAGTACGGTAACTGACTGTTCCAGTGCAGCCTGACGGCTCTGCAGTGCAGTCTGCGAATCATTCAGCTCATCGATCGAATGGCGAACCTGACCGACTGCTTCAGATAAGCCGCTGGCAGACCAGGCTTCGAGAGATTTACGGACCGCATCGAGCTGAACCTGCTGCCTTTTTATCGCCCCGGCCTGCGTGCTGATGTTTGCCTGGAGAGGTTCAAGATCGGTTTTAGCCAGCGCCTGGGTGTAAACCACGTTTTGCTGCTTCTCGACATAGTTGAGACGGTTTTCCTGCGACACACCGGCGCGAAGAGATATGAATGCGAGACCCAGCGCGGCAATCGAAAGCGTGGTCAGTCCTATAGCCGGCAGCCGGCGTTTTACGGCGCTGAACCTGCCGCCTGATGACGGAGCAACGTCATCACCGTTTTCGTGAGGGAAGGACGTTTCTGTGGTCATTTTGTCAGCCATCCTCCGTGAGCAGGCTGGGCCTGAATGGGACGAGGGGCGATCACCTGAGAGGAACGGGCAGAAGATGGCGTGCCTCCAGCCGGTGCGTATGCGCTGGCAGGACGTGGCGGCAGCTGTGTTACAGGCAACTGATAACCGGCACGCAGGCTGTGACAGACCACACGCTGTACGTCATCAACTTCAAGCTCCCATGCCGGGCCCGCCAGTACCTGCAGCGCGGTGCGAAGGCGCATCGGGCCGAGCTGGAACTGGACGGCCGGCAGCGGCTGACGGTACAACACGCCGTTAGCCGGACCGGTCTGACAAAGCGAGTAGCCGGACTGCTTCAGGGCATAGCGCATGGCGTCAGCCACGGTTGGCTGCACTGAAGAGGGGATGCGGACGTCAATAATCTGTGAGAGGGGGTCGCGCTGCACGGCCTGCGGATCCGTGCTGACCAGCAGGTAACGATCGTAGCGAACCACTTCCGGCGTCCGCGCATAAACATCATCAGCGGATGCCTGAATATTGCGGGATACGCTGACCGGGGCAACCGGTTCAGCAGGTGCCCGCTCCTGCAGCTTCTGGGGCTGCTGAACGCACCCCGCCAGCAGCGCAAGCGGTAAAGCGGCAAAGACGGCGTTAAATTTCATCTGAAAAGTTCCTGTACAGTGAGAACAGGCTTCACTGTGCGCAACTCTTCGGCATGCTTCTATCAACAACTCTTTTTGCGTTTTCAAAAAAAAACGCCGACCGGAGTCAGCGTTTTTTAATCAGCACCTTCAGGCGACCTGATGAGGCGGGTGCGTTACATCACCGCGCCCCTGTAACAGGCCATCGATTGAGATATCTTCGTCCAGTGCGTCCCAGTGGATACCACTGGGGGACAGTTCGTAATCTTTCAGCTGTTCGGCAGACGCATTGCGAAGTCGGGGAAACCATGAAAGCGGTACGCCGATTATCCGCTCGTCTGAGAGTTCGACCCACATAATGTGATGATCGAACCGAACGTTCTTAGCTGAAATAATCATTCCAGGCCTCCAGAAGCATGGTTTGGTGTTGCCTTATCACAGTCCTCAGCTCTTTTACCGTCCGTGAGTCGAATCCATCGTTACTTGCCAGTTTTACAACCGGCTCCAGCCAGAATTTTGCTTCTGTACCAGCCTTTATCACATGGATGTGAGCAGGTTCGCGCGGATTACCTTCGTTAGAGTAGAAAAAGAACCTAAAACCGTTCAGCCGTAGTATGACAGGCATCGTCAGTAACCTTTAAAGGATTATGGTGAAATTTAGTGCAGCGGTCAAAACGCAGCGAAGAGTCAGAGAGAGGATGACGCGTGTTTTGCCATGCCGTAACCGTGTCCCAGGAACGGTATGTCATCATCCCAGTCTCCAGCAGGTTGCGACTGTGCCGCTGGTTGTTGAGGCGCGGGCTGAGCGGCATTGTTACGTTGTGAGCCTCGATTACCTTTCCCGTTATTTCCACTGTTTTTCTGTTGCGGAGCGGGATCTGGCTGTGAAGGCGGCTGCTGAGGCTGGCCCCAGTTACCACTGTACTGCTGCTGGTCGCTGTTTTGTGTGCGGCCACCTAACATCTGCATGGTGCCGCCAACATTCACGACGACTTCCGTCGAGTATTTGTCCTGTCCGCTCTGATCCTGCCACTTGCGGGTGCGCAGCTGACCCTCAATATAGACCTGAGAACCTTTGCGAAGGTATTCGCCGGCGACTTCTGCAAGCTTGCCAAACAGCACAACGCGATGCCATTCGGTAATTTCACGATTTTCGCCGGTCTGCTTATCACGCCATGACTCCGACGTTGCCAGTGAAATGTTAGCGACAGCGCCGCCGTTAGGCATGTAGCGGATTTCCGGATCCTGACCGAGATTGCCAACGAGAATGACTTTGTTTACACCACGTGAGGACATAAGAATGCTCCTTTTGAGGGGAAGCCTGCTCTGAAGAGAGCAGGCTATGGTGAACAATCAGAATGAGTTTTCTGCGTAGGATTGCTGCTGGGAAGCGGCGCTCTGCGCATGCTGTGGTTCAGCGCGTTCAGTCTTGAAGACCATGTCCTGGCCTATCTTGATCCAGTCCACCTTGATCAGGCGGGCTTTCAGACTGACGCGACTTTCACCTGCGTGCTCACCATTTTTCAGCTGAAAAATGTCCGTTGATGGGTTGCTCAGAACAAAGCCAATCAGCACTTTCTTATCCTCATCCACCGCTTTCTGGCAGCGGTTTATGAGGCTGCTGGCTTCTTTGCCGGCAACGGTGACGTCAAAACGCACATAAGAAGGGCTATCGCTCGGACCTGACAGTGCGTTAATAACGCAGCTGATAAAGGTGCCGGACTGAGCATTAACCTGGCGAACGTTGCTGAGATAGCCCAGTCCGTTGATGGTCAGGTTGAAGTAGTCTTTAGATTTACCGGTGTTACTGGCATTAGAGGTGTTGTTTACAGACATGATGTTTTCTCCATTGAGGTCAAATTTGGTTCGACGGAGAAAACTTCTGCCCGGACGGGAGAAGTATTCCCGTCGGGGAGTCAGAATCAGCTATATTCTGACTGTCTTGATAGTTGAATGTACCTTCATCGCCAGGCAGTAGGAGCCGTGATTGACGATATCTGCTTCCAAAGGCGGGCAGATTTACCACACTGATGTGTTCTCCCTTGCAGGCTACAGGAGTGTTATGTTCAGCCACCCGAAGGCGATTCTCTCAGGCCAGTGAATCATTGGTGGTCGTCAGAGACGACGGACAAGCACGTTTATTTTTAAGCCAAATGTTACTACTGTCAACCTTTCTGGCTCTGTAGATTGAGGGTAGCCGGCGCAGAAGCTGGGCTTTTCCGGCCCTTACCTGAGCCCCGGCTTTTCCCCGCAGTCTGGCGTCGTGTTTTACGGTTTGTTTCACCAACGATCCCCTTACAGTCAGGATACTTCACGCAGCCCCAGAATTTCCCTTCCTTACCCTTGCGCTGATGAGTCTGTCCGCCACACAAAGGACAGCCGGGGCCGACCGGAACCGTGACCTTAAAGACAGTGTCCCGCCCTTTATCGACCAGATGCCGTGTCCACTGGCTTTGCTTTTGCATAAACTCGCTGAGTCCGCTTTTTCCCTGGGCAATATCATCCAGCGCCTGCTCCCAGAGGGCCGTCATGCCCGGACTGGTCAGCGTCTCTGGCAAGGCAGCGATCAGTTCCCGCGCCATCTGCGTGGCAACGATGAATTTTCCTTTTTTCTCCAGGAAGCCCCGTTTAAACAGCGTTTCAAGTACGCCGCTGCGCGTCGCTTCCGTACCGAGCCCCGCGTTATCACGCAGCACCTTCTTGAGCTGGGGATCCGTGACCAGGCTGGCGGCGTTTTTCATGGCGGCAATAAGGGTTCCTTCCGTGTGGTGCGGCGGCGCTTTTGTGACATTATCTTTGACCTCTGCACCGGTGACGCTGCAGACATTGCCCTGTTCCAGCACGGGCAGCTGCGCGGCGGACTCCTTATCACCCTCTTCCTCTTCAGCCAGCTCCCCCCTGAACAGTGATTTCCACCCGGCATGAACCATTACGCGGCCACGCGTACGGAAAAGCTGATTACCGATATTGAAGGTGGCATCCGTCACGTCGGATTCCTGCAGCGGCATAAACTGAGCCAGATAGTGCAGTCGGATAAGAGAGTAGACTTTGAGCTCTTTCGCGTTCAGCTTTGCTATGTCGAATGGCTGTCGCGTCGGAATAATGGCGTGGTGCGCAGTAATTTTCTTGTCGTTCCAGACGCGCGAGTTAAATGCGGCATCAAGACGGGCAAGCTCGCCGCCGATAGCCGGATCAGAATGCTGTACAGCCCGGAGAACGTCTTTGACCTCTTCCCGCATCGATACAGGCAGATAACCGCAGTCTGTTCGCGGATAGGTCGTCGCTTTATGCGTTTCATACAGTGACTGGGCTATAGACAGCACCTCATTAGCGCCAAACCCCCATTTTTTGTTGCAGACCTCCATGAGCGTGCCGAGAGAAAAACAGAGCGGTGCCGGCGTTTTATCCCGCTTTTTCTCAACGGAAATCACGCTGCCGTTCCCGGCTTTCAGGCAGAGCTGCTGAACGGCCTGTGCAATCTGCTGATTTACGCACCGCTTTTCATCATCACAGTATTGCTCCGCAGCAACCCATTCAGCCTCAAAACGGACACCGTCTTTTTCAAGTTGCGCTCTGACTTTCCACCAGGGCTTTGGTGTGAAGCCGGTAATTTCAAGATCCCGGTTAACCACTATAGCGAGCGTGGGCGTCTGCACCCTGCCCACGGAAAACACCTCTGATAACCCGGCTTCACCGGCCTTAAGGGTATAAAGTCGCGTCAGGTTCATCCCGATAAGCCAGTCCGCCCGCGAGCGGCCAATACCCGCCTGATACAGTTTTTCAGTCTTGTCGCCTGACAGCATTTCACTGAGGGCTTTTTTGATGCTGGCTTCATCCAGCGCGGAAAGCCACAGCCGACGCACGGCACCGGTGTAATTGCAGTAATCCATCAGCTCGCGCGCGATCACCTCACCTTCGCGATCGGCATCGGTTGCGATGACTACCTCACTGGCCTGTTTCAGCAGTTTTTTGATAACGCCAAACTGATCGGCAGTGTCTTTCTTGACGATCATCTGCCAGCGGTCCGGGATGATCGGCAGCACCTCCGTGCGCCACGGGCGACCAAACTGCTCGCCATAGGTTTCGGGCGTGGCCGTTTCCAGCAAATGGCCTACTGCCCACGTGACCGTAATGTTACCGCCGGTAATACACCCCTGGCCGCGCTGGCTGACGCCCAGCACGCGGGCAATATCTTTGGCCTGAGAGGGTTTTTCACATAGATAAAGCTGCATGCCGGCCTCCGGTGTTAGCGTGCCTGACCAGAAGCAACCTGGCGGACCTGAGACATAACGTTGTTGAACGCGCTGCCGGTAAGGTGCGATGCGACGGGGGATTTGTATGTCACATATACCCGCGTACCGGAACCGTTCTTTTCAAGCTCAATATCCATATAGTCGTTGTCACCCACGTCGCTGCCCATGCGATAGGAGCTCCCCGGAACGGCTTCCCACACTGGATGGGCATCCTCAATGGCAGCGGCACTCCAGCGGCTGTTACGATCTCTGGAACGAATACGTTCAATTTCATCAGCACTCACATAGCCGTAGTGACGCTTTAATCGCGCGGCGGCCGTATCTATATCGACCGGCACGCTGAACTGTTTGCTGGCACTTTTCCCGCCAGATCCTGATGCTTTTGTCAGTACCGGCATACCGTTGCCGGAATCCATAGAATCCGAATCACTGCCACGCAGGGTGTTACTGATACTGAAAGCGGTATCGCTGATATTTTTGTTGATGCTGGCAAAGTCAGTGCCGGCACAGCCGCTGAGAAGGGCGCAGATAACGCCCGAAGTAATCATCCGGTTCAAATTAATCGTCCTCTGAGGTAACGGCAGAAAGTGGAGAGAAGGAAGAACGTTTTTTACCTGACATCACGGCAGGATCGGGTTCACCCAGACGCTCTATGGCAGCCAGACCCCGCGCCGTTTTATGGCGGATATCCTCGTATGTCACCGGCACGGTCCGGTAGTTCTGAATCAACCCGTAGACGACACGTATCGCTTTACTCCCTTTTTCAAGGAAATCATCGCGTTGTGAACGGGAGATCAGGCCGTAATGGAATGCCCGGAAGGCTTTCAACGCCAGCTGGTCGTAATGCACTAACAGCCAGACACAGCGATAGCCGAGGGGGGAACGGCTGAATACATCAAGGTTCAGCGGCTCGGAAGATGTAACTTCAGATATGGTTATACCTGCCGGAATGGCGGCAGTGATGGTTGCTATCTTTTTGACTTGCTCTTCCACCTTCTCAGTCGCCAGCTTAATGGCCTCTTCAAGATTGACCAGCAACGCATCACCATAGGGGTTGCCGGCCGCAGCATCACGTCCGGCGAACCCTGCCCGCGAAATCGCTTCCGGCATTCCCAGAATTTTGGGGCGTTTTTCAGCCTTTGATTTCTCATCTACTCGATTGCGCCCTTCCCAGAGCCTGATTGCATAATGCGAATGCAGCTCGACAGTCAGCGTGGATACTAATCCGCCAGATCGCCGGGGCGCTGTTTGAGGGGTTGTCTGTTCGGCCATAGCTGTCTCCTGATTGGCAAAGGCTTTCGTAAGTTAAGTGGCGATCCTCATTCCTGAGAGGACCGTAAACAATTCGAAATCAGATATTCGAAAAGTAAAATTTGTTCGCTGCCTATGACGCTTAATTAATGACCTATGTTGCACGGTGCAACACTGCTCGTTTTTAGCCTCTGTTGCACCGTGCAACACTGCTCACTTTTTAGCCTCTGTTGCATCGTGCAATGCTGCTCGCTTTTTGACCTCTTTTCTTGAGCGCCATTGACCACCTAATCATTTCTCTGAGTTCCAACAGACACTCGTAGACTCTGAACGATTTCTCTTACGCGCTCTTCACTGCACGTCTGGCGGCTATCGGGACGGGAAGCCTTAAAAGGGCGCAGTTCAGGGCGTGATGACGGGCTCATGTGATCAGGTACTTTTCGTACTTTTTCTGCAGGATAAAGCTCCCCCTGCCGGGCCTTTTTTAGCACCGTCAGCAACCAGCCAAGCGGGTTTTGCAGGCTGCCTTCACGCTGTGCACGAATAACATTCGACAGCACCAGGGCGGATCGCTCAGGCGACAGCGCCTGCAGCTGGCGATTAACCATGTCCCGGTCTTCTGGTTTCAGCAGTGAGCCGAAATCATCTGGCAGGCAAACCGAACCGGTTACGTATGTTTTATCTGTATTATTAGTAAAACTACGTACGTAACTGTTCGGATTCCGAACCCGGCTGTTATTCCCGGCACTCTCACTGTGTTCGGAATCCGAACCGGGCTGCTGAACATGCATTTTTAAGCTGAGTTCGGAATCCGAACCCGGCGAGCGCCCTGTCTGTCCGGGTGCGGCACGGCAGGTCAATTCTTCAGGACTTTGGGCTGAGCCCAGACGGGCCTCAATCATCTGGAGATGACTGCGATGATGGAGCATTGTGGGATCAAGCCGGATTTCACTGATGATTGTTTTTGCCGTGGCGCTGATGGTCCGGTTACTGCTCAGGCAGGCTTCAGCCACTGTTTTAAGCCAGTGCGGGTCGAACATTTCTGCATCAGCAAATGACAATGGCTCATCATGCTGCGCATAAATATTTCCTCTTACCCTTCCCTTTTCATCCCTGACGCGTTTGCAGAGGCTGAGCCAGCCCGTGATGCGTAACATCAGAAGTATCCGGCTGATGGTCTCTTTTGATGCCCTGCCTTTACCCGGCGTTGCCAGCTGCAGCTGCAATTCTTCATAGGAAGGAAAAACGGCACCATCGTTGCTCAAAGCGTGCAGGCGGATAATGATCCAGCCCATTTTATCAAGCGGGGAGAGACGCTGATCGAGAAGCAGCCGGCGCGGCATGGAATCGTGTATGTTACCTGTAAACAACAGACCGCCACGTACATAGCTGTTCTGTTCTTCCGGTAAACGTGCCGTCAGCCGATCAGTTAATTTTGTGACTGCCTGATGGATAAGGCTGTCATCCGGTAATGTCATTCTTCACCTTCTGAATACAAAAAAATGCTGAGCAATGTGCCGCTAAAGGCTCATCGCTCAACATTCTGACTACGTTTCAGTTACGCATAGCCGTGTTATAGCGCTCATGGTTCATCATCTCCCAGGTGCGTCCTTCATCACGGCTGAGCAGTCGCCAGAACGGGCCGAGATCAATCTTGTAATAGCCCGTCCGGTTTTCATCCAGGCGCTTATAGTTACGCTCTCCGTGCCAGAATCGTCGAACCGCGCTGACCGCTTTTTTAGACAATGACGCCGGAACAGTCGCCGGGGCTTTCAGGCCCGGTATGATCTCTTTAAATCGCACTCTGCCCCCTTCTGATTACAGTGAACGCTCTCCGCCGGTTAACAGTCATGCTCTTCTCCGCGTGGCCGCTGTCAGATTTTCACTCTCCCACTTGAGAACAGTGTTCCAGACTGCAGTGAGCGAAATATCCATTTGTTCAGCGGCTAACAGCATCAAATCAAGCCCTTCATCCGTTTCGCTACGAAGTGTTTTACTGTCATTTGCCGCCCAGATTTCCCACAACTCCGTACTCTGTTCATCGCTAAGAACGGTTCCACGACCTGCACGAACTTTTATGCCGGCTATCCTGCGACGTGCTGCAACGTCATTACTCATCAGCCCGAAAAAATGCTCCATGAGCTTAATTGAACCACCCAGAGCAAGTGCGCGATCAATACGTTGCTTACGCGTCTGTTCTTCCCTGGCTTGCGTCATAAGCCGGGCCAGATTGTCCTGGTTTATCTGAAATGAAAGGACAGAAACCTCGCTATTAATGATGTAATGAATATCTTCAATGGTCATATCTTTCAGCGTGGCAATCTCTTCAGATGTAAGGCCCATTTTGTCACAACGCCGTATAAAACCATTTTTGAGTTCCATAACTAAGTCAAGCAGGAAGCCATTCGCAGCCCGGGAGAGGTTCGTGTTCATCAGTTACCCTTCATTTACAGGAACAATGGAAGCAGCACTCTTGCGCTGCAGTTCGCGGAGACGACGAAGGATCCTGATTAGCCGAAACACAGTCAGGGTTTGCTCGTCATCAAAAACAGGTTTGGCTGATTCAGATGACCCGATCAGCAATTCAGAAGTGAGGTTCGCAGCATCCTGATAACTCGTATCATCTGTCAGCGAAGCAAGAAATAAGGCTACAACAGGAGCATCATCAACAGGCACTGAAAGCCGGTAACCAGACTGTGATGCGTTTTCGCTGGCAGGTGTTAACGAATTACCACAGTCATGAGCACTGGCAATATCCCAGCTCAGACGCCAGGCCATACTTTGCAAATGCTCAATGTCATCCTGAAGGGCACTCACGTGCCAGAGCGAATGGATTTCTGGTTGAGCAACAGCCGGTAAAGAATCATCCAGACCTTGTAAAGCATGCGATTCATCTTCTTTTACTAAAGAAGGTAAATCCTTAAATTGCTCCTTTGAGGTAGATTGCTCTACGCCAGGAGTATCATCCTCCAGCAGTGTTGAATCGCCTGGAGTCAATTCATCAGACAGCTGACTGAGTTCAGCTACATCGTCATTTGCAACCGTTGAGGAATTGACTGGTAAACCAGAAGAAACAGCAAAAGTAATGTCTTCAGCAGGTTCTGCTTTTACTTTGTCAGCACCACGTAGCTCAAGCAACCAGCCATCATAGTCAAGGTCATCGCATGGAAACGCATCTGTAAGGTCGCCAATAAGTTCATCAGTGAACATTTCAATTGACCATAATTCAGGATCATCAAATTTACGGCAGCACTCACCAAATACGTTTGTGAAATCGACTTCTGTACAAATATTCTTTTCAAACTGATACTTATCCCAAACTTTCTCAGCCCCATGACGTAGTTTGAGCAATTTTCTAAGCTCACGCCCACCAAAGCCGGATGCGAGCAATACAGGCATCCAGGGATAGATATTTGTCACCACATCTTCCATTCGGCTAACACTGGAAAAATGTACGGGCAGGCCACTGTTAGTTAGTTCAACGGCAAGATCACGCAAAGAGATTTTTTCCCCACGTTCTTCTTCAAGCAATATCCGCGCTTCACTAACAGAGATCGCTTTATCGATGAAAGTTAACTGCCCATGAGTTTCATTTTCAGCGAGATGCCCCGCAAGGCATTGGAAGCGCCCAGGCCACGGTTTTTCGATGCAGGTCATTCTGAAAAAACGCGGATCACCTGTCTCATCCCACAGTTCACGCATGATGGTGTAACGCGTGTTCCCGCCATCACTAAAAGTCCACTTACCTTCGGGAAGACGGGGGTCGCGCGTCACCAATGGCACAGAATTAAGACCGCGCGCGCGAATAGATGCTTTGAGATCATCAAACAAAGGATTACGGCTTTTGCGCGGATTATCTGGATTCACGCAAAGCTCATCAAGAGTGAAAGCCCTGGCTAGATTGTTATTACTATCAGACGAGTTTTCTACCAGTTGAAGTTTATTCATTGACCAGTACTCCTGAAATCGTAACCAAAGTCATACCCACCTTCAGGATATTCACTGAAGAGAGTAAACCTGTTGTCAAACTGGGTTTTGATGGTGCCGGTGGGGCCTTGACGCTGTTTGCCGATAATGATTTCAGCCTGGCCGGGATGCGCAGTGTTAGCGTGGTAGACTTCATCGCGGTAAATAAATGCAATCAGGTCAGCATCCTGCTCAAGTGCACCTGAATCACGCAGATCGCCATTATTGGGACGCTTGTCCGCACGCTGTTCTACCTGACGGTTGAGCTGTGACAGAGCAAGGATGGGACAGTCGAGCTCTTTGCCAAGCGCCTTAAGCGAACGGGAAATTTCGGCGATTTCCTGCGTGCGGTTTTCCATATCCGGGCATCGCATAAGCTGTAAATAATCGACCATGATTAAGGCAGGTTTGCCGTACTTACGAACATAGCGACGCGCACGCGTACGTAGCGTCGCCGGAGTCTGGAAACTGTTGTCATCAATGATAAGTCGATCGCGCCACGCTGCCATTTCAGTTGCACCCTGGCTGATGCGCCCCCAATCTTCATCGCTCAGGTTGCCACTACGAAGTTTGGTCAGATCAACCCGGCTGCGCATCGATAGCATGCGCATAGTTAGCTGATCAGTTGGCATTTCAATACTAAAAATAAAGACAGCGTCTTGAGGCTTACTTTCAATTGCACCGATGCACCAACTAACAGCCAGAGCGGTTTTACCCATAGAGGGACGTGCTGCGAGGATAATCAGGTCACCTGGTTGCAAGCCACATGTCATGAAGTCCAATTCAGCCATGCCTGTTGACGTTCCAGTGATACCGTTTTCTGTTGCAGTAGCTACTTCAAGTTTGCTGAGCACTTGATCGAGGGCAATCATAATTTCTGATTCGCACTCGTTTGCGTTTGTGCCCTGCTCATGAAGCCGGAAGAGCGCATTTTCAGCTTGTTCTGCGACTGTTTGTGAACTGAGCCGATTAGCCTGGATATCAGCTATAAGGCTGTTGCCGATAACCTGCAGAGTACGTAACCGGCTCTTTTCAATGATGACACCTGCATAACCAAGAATGTTTGCAGCTGAAGGAGTGTTCTTGCTCAATTCCGCTAAGTAAGCAAAGCCGCCACTTTGCTCAAGCGCACCGTCAAGCTCCAACTTTTCGCTAAGGGTTATCAGGTCAATGGGCTGGGATAATAAAGACAAATTGCTCATCGCCTTAAAAACGTGACGATGGGCAGCGATAAAGAAATCTTGAGCTGTCAATAGGATGTTTATTTCATCCCAACGGTCATTATCCAGCATCAACGCACCCAGAACACATTGTTCGGCTTGCGTTGAATAAGGTACAGCTAACTGTGTGCCGGGCTGATTAGGCATGAGTGTATTCCTCCACAAAATATGTGGATTTGCTGAGCTATGGATAATGAACGCGTTAAGTAATTGCAGGCTTTGCAGTTAGTTCACTTACGTATACATCTAAATAAGCGTCGATAAGACCTTGAACGATTTTCGAAGCGCTTATAACGCGACCTGATGAATGAGTAAGTTTTACTGCACACCCTTCCAGATTGTTACGTCTTCCTGGACCTATATAAATGATGGGGGCCGGTGCGCGTGATTGATTTTGTGAGGGCATATCAACTCCAAGATAAGTTTTACTTAGGATTTTCCTTAACTCAAACGCCGGAAAAGGAACATCAAATTGCTAAAACGGATCGGAACCCTGATTGCTCAAAAACCCTTTCAGATAGCTTCTGAGTGGGTTATGCCCTCACTTCTCACTTAAAAAGCGCCAAGAAAAGGTCATTTTATGATAATGTTTAACACTAAATTTGTTAACTATTTACATATTACCACTTCTAATGGCTTTTATGCAATTTTTTACCATTCACCGGGAATTATTCCCGAACCCTAAGCAATTTTTTCCTTTAAAATCATTGCAATAATTTCCGTTAAGGAATGCGAATGTTAGACACGATTGAGAAGAGACTTAAGTGTTGCAGGGCTGCGACGGGTACTACGCCACAGGAAGTTGTGAGTTACATACAGCAAAAAAACATGGACCTGTCCTACACCACCTACACACGCTGGGAATCTGACGGTTCAGTTCCTGCCCGTAGAATGGATGTAATACATATTATTGCTGAGTTTTTCACCGAAAATGGTCTGCAAGTAAATGGTCAGTGGATCATGACGGGAGAAGGATTCCCTCCGCAGTTCACTGAATATGCGAAGCTCGACGAAGACACGCTTTTCATCCTTGCAAGCCGCCAGCTACCAGACGTTGAGCTGGTTCAAATTGGCGGCATGTATGGTGAACCATACGTAAGTTTCGGAGAGTTCTGTATTGTATCAACGGTCACTAATATCGACCCTAATAATAACAAATTGTGTTATGTGAAAAGTGTAAATGGATTACATATTGGTGTTCTAAAAGTAATGGATGAAAAATCAATTATTTTGGAAGGCAACCAAAACATAACACTATTAAAGAGCGATGTTTATGAATGCCGGAGAGTTAAATGGATCCAAAAGAAGTGAAATTGAAATTTCATCACTGCAGCAATGAAGTGATAAATTTCCTCAATAAACTTGAGCATACTACATATATATCTACATTACTGGTTGTTAATAACAATATTTCAGCCCATCAAAGTAACGGCTATGCTGAATGGGATAATAAATTTTATTACGAAGGTAAGTATAAAGACAGCCTGTTAATTAAGATGGGAATTGAACTTACAAAAATAAATAAAGGTGATGTTAGCACCGTCATCTGGGATGACGCCTTACGCAATGAAAAAAACAACATCATTGATGTGCAAAGGAAAGAGCACAATATATATCATGGAGTTAGCTTCATTTACGGTATAGAAAGCGACATGAGTATGGCGCTGAACATCTGCACCGGAGCTGACACCTCGCAAAAGGAATTTGAAAATTTGATACTGCCAATGCGGTTTGCACTACTGAACTACTTTAAGGACTTATAATGTTTAACAAAACCTATTCCGTAGACGAAAAGCACGTTGATTTCCAGGGCGTTGTGGATGGACTGTATTATCCCTTCTACATGGAGTGGACGCGCCACGCCTTTATGAAAGAGGAACTGGGGCTGGATCTGGAACAGGAGTTCGCTGAAGGACGCCTTCACATGATCCTGGAATACACGATGCGCTTTAAAAAGAGCCTGCAGAAAGGCGATGAAATGCAGGTAACATGCGCCCTCCAGGCAAATGAGAAGCGCAGCCGCGTCAATTTTGTCCAGCAAATACTGGTTAACGATGTTGTGTATGCAGAAGCGGTATTCACCGCTACGTGTATCGCTAACGGCAGACCTTGTATACCTGAAGTAGTGAAGAATGCTATTCCAGCCTGAATTATCTGAGGGAACCCTGCCGGGTTCCCTTGTCAGTTTTCAATCAGAATATATCGACTGTCCTTAACCTTATCCTTTCCTGCCTGATAAAATAATGAGAGGCGCACTAAATACCCACTCCGCTTCTGATATTTACCTTCCAGCCCTTCAGATTCATATATTCTCACCCTGAAAAAACGCTTATCGTTACGCATATGTAATACGCCATTCTTTTCAAATGATGCCTGCACAGCCCTGCGATCATTATCAATTCCTGTTGCCTCAATGAATTTAAAAGCCGCACCCGGCAGGGAAATAAACATAAACCCACTCACTGCATGAAGCAGACTGTCTCTCTCATTCACGCTGAGCGATTGATTATTAACTGACTCTCGGAGCCACAATAAAAATTGCTCGCCAGGATTACCAACATCTCTGCTTTCAGGTGCAGGGAGAATAACGGGGTTTTCACACGCCTCTTTTTCGTTGTCGGCTTGATCCAGCACTGAATCGATAACAGGCAATATTTTCTGCGGCTTAGCATCGGGAATAAGTTCCAGGCTTTCATCCGGAACCGCAATTACCTGTTCACTCATATCCTGAACAGGCAAACAGTCATCTGCAGTAGCCGTATCTGCTCTTTCAGCCTGATCATCCACATCGATGTCCGCCGGTTCAGCTGCAGCAAACATGCTGAGAAGGACGGCTGTATCATCATCAGCCGCTTTTTTAGCCACTGGCTGCTCAGTTACTGCGCCGCTGTTTTCTGAAAGTGCCGGGGGCAAAGAACAGGTTTCAGCATCCGCAGTTAGCGGAGGTTCTGCGTTCACTGGTACGAGACCGGAGGCCAGATCCACTGCACTTTCCGACCCGATACCGGCGAGTGCAGAGGCAGCACTGATGATATCGCCAGGGAAAGCCGTTGCCGGCAGTTTGGGATCCGGCATCGGCACCGCAGCGGCTATTGCAGGCATGCCCGTCTGCGGAGACTCGGCGGGCGAACCGCTCATTCCTCGCGCTTTGTCGAGAATTTCTTTGATGAGCGGCATGGCCGCCACATCCCCGCCGGCCAAAGAAGCCATCACCCTCATGGCCTGGCGATCTCCGCAGAGCCAGGTGACCCCGTCATCAGGCAACAGCCTGGCGGCCATCATTGCCGCCGTACCGGAGTCAGCTGCATTGCTTATCCGGAATCGATAAGGTGCACCCGGCGCTGACATACCTGGGATCCAGCATTGTCCGTCCAGCAACTCCCCCTCAATCCGGGTCAGCTGTGGCAGATGCGCGGTAAGCGCTGACCAGAAAACAACCGCATTCCAGAGCGTGTTTTTAGCGGCCTGTTCCTCAGGTGCCGCGCCCGGAGGAAACATATGCCCTTTTGCCAGCCTGACGCTGCAGGCGGTAAATTTCAGGGTGAGATCTATGTATCCGCCCTCTTTACTCCATTCACCTTCAGCGCTGGCCGGCACGTTTTGTACGCCCTCAGCGAGTCTTTTCAGCGGTGCCAGGTAAAGCCGGTTATAAATCTCCTCCGGCAAAGACGTGTTATCCCAGATTTGCCTGAGAAGAAGCTTACGATGCGGGGAAGAAAGCAGCTCTGCGGCTGACAGTGGCGCGAAATATCCCGGCGGAACCTTACCGCCAGCCTGCGCTGGCTTAGCCGCGGTTTGCCCTCCGGATATCATGGTTATGAGCTTACTGAACATTCTGGCTCCCTGATAATTCAGCTTCATTGCTGATATTAAGCGCAGCCTCTGCGCTCTCTGAGTCCTTTCCGCCCGGCGTTTCAGAGTCTTCGCTCAGTGCATCGAGGCAGCCGGTCACGATACAAACCAGCTCATTTGGCACCAGAATTTTGCGCGCGCGCGTCACCGATACGTACAGAAGATTCAGCTCATCTTCTTTTTCACGCGGGTTTAAAAGGGGATCGGTAATATCAACAAAATCGTCGCTAATTTTGACCGCGTTCCACTCAAGCCCTTTACTGCGGTGCGCCGTCACGACCGTCACATCAGCATCGCTTTCGCGCGTCACCGCCTGCTTTTTTAACACGGCCAGTAGCATTGGCAGTGGAAAGTACATGTCCAGCAATCGTACACCCTGCCCCATTTCCGGATCTTTTGTTGCTTTGGCAATGGTTCGATATTCTTCAAAGTCACGATAATCACGCGTCAGCTGCGGTGACTGAATGCGATCGGGCATATCGACCGAAAGCCAGTACAAATCTTCCAGTTCACCAATGCGGTATCCTTCCATGCCGCCCACCCAGTACACCTTTTTACCCGTCAGGCTCTCTATCAGGGCTGAGCCAATCACGCCCGCTACCGTCCGGCTGATAACGCAGCAGTGCGCGGTTCCGGCGGGCAGTTCGGGTACAACCTGGTCCTCACCGCCAAGGCCACAGATCCGGCGGGTTTCCCCTGCCCCGGCAAGCAGGGCATTCGCAACGTCTGCGACCGCCGGACCAAACCGGAAGCTGTTCGTCAGCCACAGCCTGTCTGCAGTCTCCAGCTGCGGAGAAACGAGGGCGTTTTCCGCCCCCCTGAAGCGATATATCTGCTGATAACGATCGCCGACAAGGATGATGCGACAGGGCTGGCTGAGAACAAACTGACTGGTCACCGGATTAGCATCCTGCGCCTCATCGAAAAGGATCACGTCCCATTTCTTGTTCAGCTCCGGCACTGACAGCTGATAAAGTTTAAGATAGGTGTCATGCGTCACCGGAAAATGTGAATCCATCCGGGTCATTTCGTGCCATACGACCTGTGCAGCGCCGAGTATTTTGCCCGCGTCCAGTCCGCCCCGATCGCTCTCATCGGGCAGATGCAGAAATGAGATTTTCCCGTCGGCGCTGTACAGAAAGGTGTTAAGCGTATTCAGCGCAGTCCGTGCCAGCAGCCAGTGCCGGGTGTTGAGCAGCCGCGCAATATCCGTTACGCGCAGAGACGTGGTAAGCCGCGCCTGAAAGTGTCGCCCGAACGTCGGCCATGCAAGCTGATGAAACGTCCTGCATTCCACGTTAAAAGGAAAGCGTCGCTCAGATTCCTCCCTGATCGCGCGATTGTAGGCGAGATAAAGCATCCGCTCCGTGGGGTTTGCCAGCGCGTAGGCTTCAAGCGTGGACGTTTTGCCCGTGCCGGCAAACGCCGTAACGACAAGTTTTCTGCCTTTCCAGGCGATGATCTGTGCCTGCTCTTGCGTGGGTTGCATGTAATCAGTACCTCCGTCAGCGTCATGTCATGAACCATGCCCTGCCGGGGAGGCGGTATCCACCGCAAACTCTATACTGACCCGCAAAAAAAAACGCCTCCGGAGAGGCGTTATGGTCAGGCTGCGCGTTGCTCTGCGCTGCCGAGTTTTGCTGCCCACCTGGCGGTGTAGTGCAGCGGGGTGTAAAGCGTATGACGCCGTTCAAGCGTCAGCGCGTTTCCGGTCACAACCTCTGCCGCAATACCGCAGAGCGAGAGCTGTATATAGGACATACTGGCGGCCAGCGGATCAACGTCCGTCACCGACACCCACAGCTGTTCTGAGACCGTGTAACCGCGCTGAGCAAACTCTTCAGCGAAGGCGATGACCATGCAACCTGCGCCGCTGGCCGGCTCCTGCAGGGTAATGAAGTCTTTTCCCTGCATCAGCGCATCGATGCCGGAAAGCTGCACTGATGCCATCATTCGCGATACGTCCCACGGCGTGAAAAACTGGCCGCGATACTTATCTCCCAGCTCAAGCTCCATAAAAACGCTGCCGAGAAAATCACAACGTTCCTGATCGAGCGCCATCACGACGTGACCCAGTAACTCAGCCATCCGGGTGACGTCTTCCTTCTCGTAGCCGGCAATTATGCTCAGATACTGCTTTTCCAGCTCTGCATCGTGCGCAACGCCGTTGTGCAGCGCAATGGCCGCGCAGCTGACGAAGTCCTCAAACACTTTGTGCCGGTGATGATAACGGGCCGTGGTGTTGAAAATCTTCAGGAATGCGCTGCGATGGTTGATAAAAGTCATGCGTGTTCTCCATAAAAAAAGGGGAACACGCCCCTGAGGAGGTGTTCCCCTCAGGGTGTGAGGCAAGCCTTACGGCCCGCCTTTTTTGGTTACCAGCTGTACGTGGTGAATCCTTCCGCTTCCGGAGCCCCTGATTCAAAAATCAGGATTTCCACGGCATCCGAACGCATCACAGAAGCGATCACGCGGCGGGCTTCTTTCGATCACCCGGCTTCTTTCAGCCGCAGAACCGGCGCGGTACACGCGGTTAACCGCAGAAGATAGCCCCCGCCGATATAGTGGATCCACTCACCGTTACCGACTTCACGGGTCGTGATTTCATCCAGCAGCGCATTGTCTTCTGCGCTGAGGTGAGCCGTCGAAATAACGCGGCAGCGAAGGTACTCACTGTTGCCGCTCATCCCTGTGCCGCCTGGTGAACGGATGTTGCACCTTCTGGTTCATGAGGTTCAACGGCCGGCACCAGATGAAGCCCGGGCCTGCCGTCGTCCAGCTCGTCAATAATCGCCTCAGCACTGCAGACGTGCTCGCCGCGATCGTAACAGTCATAACCATCAAGATCGTGAACCGGCTCGCTGTACCAGTGACGAATTTCACAGTCAAAGGTAGATGACAGTGCCGCGATGATCTCTGCTGCAGGAGGGAACCAGGCGGAATCAAACGCAAGTTTTATGCTGCTGACGCCATCACGTTCCCAGCTGACATTGTGACCTGCCGGCCACTCCATACCGTACTGCCGGCAATAGAGGCTGCAGGACGTAGACGACCCGGACAGGAGTCCGCCACTTCCGTTTAGTTCGGCAGCCAGCCGGCTCGGGATTATCTGCAGCATATCGCAGGGTTGAGCCATGTCAGGCAGCTGACTCAGTCGCTCCCAGCACTGACCCGGATCGATTTCCCGTGAAAGCGTGGCAATACCAAACCAGTCTGCATAGCGTTCCTCAATGAGTCGCGCGATGTGTCTGCGTGAAACGTCCGGAATACTGTCCCAGCGGATCGCGTCGATACCCGACTGATGGTAAAGCCGCTCAATTTTGCGCAGATGCTCCCCGTCAAGCGGTACGTCACTGCGCAGTAAACCGAGCCACTGCTCAAACGCCAGGTTGGCTGGCGTGCCCTGTCCCGTTCCGCTCTGCATTAACCCGGGAAACGGCGGAAAAGACTCCGTTTTAACCGGGCGTAGCAGGCCGCCACACCCCGCCAGAAACAGCTTTATGCTGCGCATGACGGCGTGACGGTAAAGCGGTACGGCTTCACCGCTGATCCACTCCTCCATGATGCTGATGAGCGCGGATTTCCCGGTGATTTCTAAACGGTTATGGCACCAGTCTGACATGGTTAATTCCTCTTCTTTCAAAAAAAAGAGGGCACTGTCCCGTGAGGAACAATGCCCTCACGGGACGACAACGCGTTAATTTAACGTTGCCGGGTTGGTGTGTTATGCAGCTTCAGCCGCACGTTGATCTAACTGCAGTAAAAACTCTGACGCTTCTCTCGCGTGCCGGCAGGCACGAAAGAGTGCTTTTTTGTCCGACTTCAGTACCTCAAGCCACGATTTTATGTAGCTGTCGTGCTGAACATCGCCAAACACGCCGAGCTGGGCGCAGAGAAACGCGCTGCCCATCTCCGCTATCAGCTCCTCAAACGCATAAACCGGATCGCCGAACGTTTTCGACGGTTTGGTTATGCCTTCGCGGTTCAGTCGTGACTCATGGCCGGTGGCGTGCACAACTTCATGCAGCAACGTGCTGAAGTAGTCGGCGTGGGTAAAAAACTGTTCCGCCTTCGGCATCAGTATGGAATCAGTGTGTCTGGCGTAACAGGCCCGGTTCTGTAATCTGAACTCCACCTTAACGCCCGCCAGATGCACAATCTCACATATCCGTTTTTCAGTCGGCCAGTCGATCGTACCGGGGTATTCAGCTACGGGAGACTCATGCGGTACAGCCGCAACACTGTCCGGTAAACCGTCACACTGCTCGACGTTAAACAGGAAGTTAGGCTTTATCATGGCCCGCGATTCCATCAGCGGCTTACCGTCGGAATCAAACAGCTTGTTTCCGCTGGCATCCTCAGCCTGCTTTTCAAACGGTCTGAAGATAATGGCCTCTGATGACGTTTCACCTTTGCGAACCTGACCGCCCAGCTCCTGCGCCTGACGATATGTTACCCAGCGATCGGTGCTGTATCCTTTTTCCTCTGCGGCCAGCCATAACAGCAGCACGTTTACGCCGCTGTAAGGCTTACCGGTTAAGGCATTAACCGGTAACGGACCCGCAGCGGCGTAGCGGCTGGCAGTGCGCCACGGTTTTTTCCATGGCGCCACGCCGTTCTCCAGTGCCTCAACGATACGGTCAGTGACCTTCTGGTACAGATCGACGCTCTCAGTTTTCTTCGTGCGACGGGTTTTAGTTGGTTTGGTCATGGGATGCTCCTTAAATGAAAAAAGGGCGCATCCCTCCCCTGACGGGCGAGAAATACGCCCGTCAGGGAAAGTGGTTAACGCACCGGAGAAATGATCTTTCCGTCGGCGGTTATGCTGTTCAGCAGCAAATGGAGTTGCCACCTTGAATGATAGAAAGCGTGGCGGTCATGCCGCTTACTGTCAGTAAACATTGCTTCTTCAAGCATTGATGCGGCCGAACCGAACCACCTGGCCCGTTCTTCGTCGCAGCTGCAGTCACGAAAACCCGAAGTCCTCATCAGGTCGATCCGTTCACGGAACAGCGCGAATTTACGCTGACTGAGCCAGCTGATGGTTTTGCGCTTCAGCTGATAGGGTGAACGGACAGACAGAACAACCACCTTGTCTGCCGGCGTTATGGGACTGAAAAAGGCCGGGTCATCTACAGTAAGATCGAACGTCTCAGAGATCTGACCAAAATTCAGTTCTACCTGCACGCCCGGGTCGGTACTCCCGCCGCTGTATCCAAGCGCATAAATGCGCTCTTTGCGGTAGAAAAGCTGACCGGGTAATCCGTTCCTGAATTCCAGGAACAAACCTTCCTGCGAACAGATAACAAGCCTGACTGACATAGACTGATGGTAGGTTTCATGAAACAGCTGCGCGAGCGCGTCACTGTTGAAAGTAAACATAGGATCACCTGCTGTAATAGCGGGATCAGTCTCCTTCCGGAGAGCAAATCCCGGAAGGATGGGTATACAGGTCAGCTGTTGTGCTGCTGAGCAAGCCAGAACTCAATGCCTGATATGGCTTCCCACTCTTCAGTGGTGACCTGCTTGCCGGGACCGGAAGTTTTTACCAGCAGCAGGTGTTCAATTGCGCCGGGTATAACGAACGATGCCGGTATTTTTTCAGGTGCTCTGGTAAACATATCCATATTCCATGTCAGCCATCGCTGCGCGAAACGCCAGCTTTGCGGACAGGAACTGGTTATGTAATAGCTTTCGGGGCATAGGTTATGCAGAAGAACCAGCACGATGCGCACGAATAAATCCTGTTTGCATCGCTGGCTCTCCACTTTACGGTATGGCCGAAAATTATCCGAAAGCGTCTGCCTGAGGTAGAACGGATTGAGGCAGTAGCCTTCGCCGTCCTTATGGTTGAACGTGACCGAACCCTCTTCGTCAAAAAGTTCTGACGCGCGGTTCATGTCAAAACCCAGCTGCTTATAAGGCCGGAGCTGAGCGGGAAGAAGCCAGAAGGCTTCTTTAACTGCGTCGGTAAATCTGAACCACTGTTCATCATTTATGGACGCTCCCTGCTCAAACTGGTAAACGCCCGGAAGGACCAGAGGCTCGGTTGGTGTATGTGTCATGGTAAATCTCCATTAAAAAGGGGATTTACCGCCCACAGGGAGGTAAATCCCCGTTGGGTTAAGTTAGATTGATTGCCGGATCAGCGTTTGCCGGTTTTCAGTTCTTCGAGCGCAAACTCAAGTTCTGAAATCAGCCCCCAGTCAGCCGTCGTAAACGGACGTTCACCCCCGGAAACGCTTCTGATGAGCAGTTCATCAGCTGCGCCGGTAATGAAACCTTCCGTGCTGAAAGGCTGAGGAGCATCACTGACACCAATCAGTTGGTGTCGTATTGCCCAGCGAACAGGAAGCGCCCAGCTGACGCCGCCGGCTGATGACGTTATCTCAAAGCAGCCTGAGCAATGGTGATACAGCATTAGCAGCGCAATCCGCGTGAAGAAGTCGATGGGCTGACCTTCCGTTTCAATACGCAAATCAGGGCTTATATCCAGGGTAAACATCACGCTTTTGGATATGTAATTCCCTTCGTCTTTTCCACCGAATTCAAAAGCCCCGGGGTGAGTAAACATCATGGACGCGCGTTCCAGACGTGTACCGTCAGTTGGCGAGCACGGACGGAGATGTACCGGTAACAGCCAGAATGCTTCTGTGACTGCCAGGGTAAAACTGTGCCACTGGCTCGGGGATACCCATCCGCTCTGCTTCACGGTATAGGTAACGTGTTGGGGCGGTACGGAGATTGGTGTCATGATAAATCCTCAAAGAAAGGGGATTTATCCCCCTGATGGGGAATAAATCCCCACAGGGTTAAGTCAGATTAGAAAGATTCTAATCGGCCAATTGCCAGATCGCCCAGGCCTTCAGAACGTCCATTTAAGGAAATCCGTTCATGTAAAGAGCGGTCGAGCCTGATGCTCATGGCACGGATGGAGTCGACCAAATCAGCAGAGCCGGGACTGAGAAAACGGTCCTGAACCATACCGAATTCAAGGTTGTATATGACGTTGATCTGAACGGCTATCGTGACGGGCAGCTCACCGTGTAGGTGCACCTGCTCGTCAAGATCGTCCAGACCAAATCGCTGATAAGCTAATGCCGTAAGCATGTCGCACTCGTAGTTAGCTAACTGCAGCATATCTGTCAGGTTTGTTGAAATAGTCATATTCCATTTTCCCTTACTGATATGCATAACGCAGGTTTGCCATCTGATTCGCCAGCTTCAGTGCAAAACGGCGAGCCTGACGGTAAGAGCGGAATACCTCATCCGGCTTTTTCAGAGAACCAAACCGGTGATTACCGTAAAACGTGCCGGAACGGGTAAGTATGCCGGCCGTCCATTTTCCTGAAGGTAACTGATGAACCTGAACCTTAAAGCTGAGTGAGCCAGCCCGGTTCGTTATCCACTCTTCTTTTCTTTTACCGGCAGCGGCGCGATCCCACAGGGATAACGCTGCAGCAGAGGCTGCTGAAAAGATGCTTTTTATGGAAAAGGAGGTTGGTAATAAAAGGGTATGCATAGTGTTTCTCCTGTTGAGCGGGAAACACCTGCCCTGTCGGGAAGATGTTTCCCGATGGGCATTCGCATAGCGAATGTATGGTTCAGACGACTGCGCTGTTATTTCTGAGCGGTGAACACCCTTAAAGTCGCAGCATCAGACGCGGCATGCTGAGCGGCTTTCGCTGCAGCTTTGTGTGTAAAATGCTCACCGTGCCGGCTGAAAATGAATTCATCGCCTGGCTGGCCTGCAATCAACGTTCTTGCCATAACAATGGCGTGATAACGTTGATCGTCAAACCAGATGCGGGAACGAAATTCATAATGACCGGAAGGTGAAGCAAGCCACGATGTTCCCCTGAGTGCAGCCTTAAGGTCAGGACATTCAGATGCAACGCGGGTTGCAACGGAAAGGACCAGATCGAATGGCGTACGCAACTCGTTCAGAAACAGGCGGGTTATGGACATAGTTTCTCCAGGAAACAGAGAAACATTTGCCCTGTCGGGAATGTTTCCCCGAAGGACGAAGGCCGGAGCCGGATGGTTGAATGTACCTTCATCGCCAGGCAGTAGGAGCCGTGATTGACGATATCTGCTTCCAAAGGCGAGCAGATGTACCACACTGATGTGTTCTCCCTTTCAGGCTACAGGAGTGTTGTTTGCAGCTACCCGAAGGCGGTCATCTCAAGCTACAGACCATTGGTGGTTGTCCGAAGACAACGTAAGAAGCGTTTTAATAATAGCGTTTGCTTAAGGCAAATTACAAGAACCTTTTATTCATCTGACTCATCTATCCGGTTATAAACCCGGGCAACGTAAGCACCACGACCATCACCGTGTCCAAGATCCATTGAAACTAAAGCCTCAGCCTCTTTGCGACTCATGCCATTTTCTAAATGATGATTTACGGCATCCTTTGAATAAGCATACCTGAGACTATGAGGTGCATGGATCCCGGTCATTCCACTTTCACGTAATACGTTATGATAACGATCAAGCGCCTGATGAAGCGTTGGCTTATCGATTAACTTACCGTTATTTTGTTCTATGTAACGAATAGCTTCAATTAACAGATTAATAACCTTCTCTTTATCAAAAACGGTGGCGTCACGAGGACGCCCTCCTTTAGAACCAAACACAACGCGCACATTATTATTTCCGGCTTCTAAATTTTTTCTCCAGGTCTTAAATGACTTTGCCGACTGAACAGTTTCTTCTGCACGCAGCCCGATATATCTGGCGAGCTGAACACCTAACGCAATCCCCCTGTCTTTTTCTGAAACCGTTACAACAATTTCTCTGAGACGTTCGTCCGAAATGGCAACTTTAGTGCCTTCCCGACTGGCTCCTGAAATATTTAGCGCCTTATTACTTAATTTCTCATGTGCAGGATTAGCCAGAACGTTACGTCCGCCTTGTGACAGGATTGAACGTAAAGCGGCCATTTCATTTTGCAGGGTGCGTGAGGAGATATTTTCATCCTGACGACTACGAATATAATTTTCGAGATGCTTGGTTTTAATATGGCTAACGTCCCGAATCTGAATATTAAGGGTTGCCAGTCGCTCCGAAAAGCGACTGGCAATCTTTGAACGATCAGAAACCGTTTTAAAACTTCCTCCACCCTGACGTGCGAGCGTGACGAGCTGCTTACCTAATTTACCAGACAATTTTTATCTCCTTCAGAACCTACAGCTGTAAGCCCATAAACCCACAGCTGTATGACTCTGAATCTGTACATCTCTTCCCCGATGACACGGTTGCTTTTGCGCTTCCTGCGTCTCGACTGGTATCTGTGCATCGGGGCGGCGAAATGTTGAGTTCTTGCGAGGCTCCCCAGGTCTCTGACCTGTTTGCGGCTTGCGCCGTGCTGACGTTAGTCAGTCTGCCTCCGTACACCAGTTTCCTGATGTCGCCATCGATACCGAGTCGATCATTCTCCTTCTAATAAAACGCCCTTAACGGGTTGTTCGTTAACGTCGCGTCATGGTTGATAAATAGCCAGTTGAGCATCTGAAAACACGTAATACGTGCACGTCAGAATGTACCGGCATGCTGAAAACAGCACTGTACGTGGGTTTTACCGTTATGCGCTGCGCGCGTCACTTTGTTCTCGTTTCATTCGAATCAAAGTGACGCCGCGCAGCTTCATGCTCCTAATGCGTCTTCCACAAGCGTCCAAATGTTCCAAATGGGCTTATGCGTCATAGCAAAAGTCGTATGCAGCTCAGGGCGTATCCCTGAAAATTCTCATAACGTATGTGAAGAAAAGCATCATTGAGGATGCCTTATCTGAGGGCTGCAGGCGTGTGTAAAAGCCCGGAGTTGGTATGTTTAATGTACCCCCATCGTCGCGTCGTAGATGCGCTTGTTTTGACGATATCTGCTTCCAGGAGCGAGCAGATGTACCACACTGATGTGTTCTCCCTTTCAGGCTACAGGAGTGTTTTTGTAGCTACCCGAAGGCGGTCCTCTCAAGCTATCGGACCATTGGTGGTCGTCATCGACGACTTACTTCAAAGCAAAGGCTAGCAAAGCTAGCCTTAAAATGTCAAAAAATTACTTATCTTTTTAAATTTGGGCAGAGGATTTTTTTTGATAATGAGATTTATCATTGCCAACAACCTTTGGAAATATATTATAAATACTCACTACCTTTCAGATTTACTTGATTAAATTCTGGATGTCTAATAAAAACGCATTTCCTATTTCATTTATATTTTTAGCCTTTTCATCAAGTAATGCTCTAAATTCTTTATTATCTGAGGCAACATCCAGCAAAGCAGTCATGAACAAATTTTTACTCAATTGTGGAGGATGCGTAGCTTTAACCCTCTCCAAAAAAAACCATCGATCTTTAAGAGCATCGTACCGAACCGATATGTCGAAACTATATATTTTCTTTCTAGAACTTAATAACAATATTTTTAATTCCTATTCAACTAGAATAGGTAAATTATTTAACATATTCACCACATCTTCACTAAGAAATCTAAACACTTCACCAGATGGTTTCAGCTCATATGCAATTCCATTTCTTGAAAAGTAACTATTTATCTGTTTTGCAAATTCAGCCCTTGCGCTATCTATATAAAAATCATCGATATGATAGTATTGAAAAAAGGAGTAATTATTTCCTTTAACTGGCTTACCAAAATGTTTAAAACAAAACTGCAACAAGTCTTAAACCTCCATATGTTCTTGAAAAAACTGAGATGTTGATATGTAACGCCAATCGGAATCATTAACCTGAGTTACAAGCGGCCAGCTTAACTTCGGAATCTCTGATAATAATGCAATCTTAAATTTATTATCATCAGTGCCAATGCATTCTAATCCGCCTTGAAAATAATTAGGTAATTCCTTTCTAAAATATCCTTTATAGGTAAGTGACCCTGACCTCGAATATGATCCAGTTATAATCAGCAATAACCGGCTTCGTCTGGCTGCATATTCTGGCAACAGGCAGATTTCTCATCGAATTCAGAAGGTGTCATCCAGCCCAGTGCTGAATGGGGGCGACTCTAATTATAGTGTATGCGCCAGGCCTCGATTTTGCACCGTGCATCCTCCATAGACATGAACCAGTTCTCGTTCAGGCACTCCTGGCGCAGCCTGCCGTTGAAGGACTCCACGGTGGCGTTGTCTGTCAGTGTTCCCGGGCGTGAGAGGTCAATACGTATATGCAGTTCATACACCCCTTTATCCAGCATTTTTCCTGCAAATTCAGATCCGTTATCGGTTTTCAATAACTGTGGCAAAGGTCGCCTCAGCGCTATAATGTTCAGCATTTCCGCGACTTCTGCTGAACGCAGATTCTGCCCGACACAGATCTCCAGACATTCGCGGTTATACAGATCGATAACGGTCAGCAGGTTCAGGCGATGGCCGTCAAACAGCGCATCAGAGATAAAATCCATGCTTCAGACATGATTTGGATATAGACCCTGAGGCTGCCGGCGCTGTGCGGATTTATTGCGGCGTGGACGTTTGAGGCGCAGCGACAGCCCCTGTTCGCTGTAAAGCCGGTAGATCCGTTTGTGGTTATCACGTCAGCCTTCCCGCCTGAGCATCACGTGTACCCGGCGGTAACCGTAATGCACCCGTGTTTCGGTAATCTCACGTATGCGCCGGCGCAGCGCGCTGTCATCCGCAGCCACAGAACGATAGCGGAATGAGCTGCGACTGACACGCAAAGCAAAGCAGACTTGCCTCTCGCTGGCACCGTAGCGGGCCTGTAAATCCCTGACCCATTCACGCAGAGGTGCCAGCTTCAGCTCTTTCTTGCGAGCACGTCCTGCAGCATCTCCTTGTCGAGGCTCAGGTCGGCAACCAGCCTCTTCAGCCGGAGATTTTTTTCTTCCAGCTGCCGCATGTGCTTCAGCTCTGAAGGTGAAATCCCGCCGTACTTCTTGCGCCAGGTGTAGAACGTAGCATCGGAGATACCCAGCTTGCGGCAGACATCCGGCACGGACGTTCCCAGTTCAGCCTGCTTCATGGCAAAAACAATCTGCTCTTAGGTGAATCGTGACTTTTTCATCGACACAACCTCCGTTCAGGGGAGTGTTTATCATGCCGGAATTCTGTTTCTGAATGGAGGAAGATTTTGGGTCAGGGCAAATCAGTCTCGATTTAATGCAACCGAATGTTTTACTTATCCACTTATCCCCTGCTTAGATCCCAGTCATAAGATCATAGGTTGATCCCTAAAGAGATCATAGAAGATCCCCACACCTTCTGAGCCCTACTGGCGTAAGGCTTAAGAGGGTGTCCCTAACCACTATAATGAGTAAATCAACCTCTATGAGGAGTATAGTAACCACTATAGTGTGATGTATTAACTTCGCTGGAGAGTAACCTTTAACCACTATGGTAAGTAAATAGGCCTTTAATAAGTGAATAAATAAGATAGGGGAATACTGTATAACTTCTTGAAATAGCGGAATAAGTAAATTTATGTCGGAAATATATCCATTTTGTATTCACCGAAAAGTTGTTAGTTCAAAACATGCTCTTTTCTGCAGTATTGAGAAAAAAATAACTGTTAAACAGAGTACTAGTTAATAAATTTTGCTTAAAAGTTATTAACTTTGTCTACAGCTCAGATCCAATAAAAGATCCTTAAAAGTTCCAACAAGTTCCAAAGGGATCCCCGTACCGCTTAAACCTTTGCGGTACAAGGGTTCAGAAGGGATCATTAACCACTGTAAAGAGTATAATAACCACTGTAGAGAGAAAATAAACCACTAAAGACAGTAGAATGACCGCTATAGTGAGTGATAACATCCACTACGTTGTGTAAAAACCACCTGGTGATGTACGTAACTTAAGAGGTTGCCCATGTCCGAAAATGACTCTGAGAACATTGAGATAGCCAAAGCTTTCTCTGAAACAGACAAGAAAACTGGCGAGCTTGTTACATTAACCCCTAACGGTAACAATACCGTCCAGCCTGTAGCTTTAATGCGGCTGGGTCTGTTTGTACCAACGTTGAAATCGACAGCTCGTGGCCGCCAAGGGCAAATCAACTCAATGGACGTCACCGCAGAGCTGAAGCAGCTATCTATTGTAAAGTCAGAAGGCTATGAAAATATTAAGATAACTGGCGCAAGGCTGGACATGGACAATGACTTCAAGACTTGGGTTGGGATCATCCATGCCTTTGCCAAGTTCAAAGTGCTGGGAGATAAAGTTCAGCTGCCGTTTGTTGAGTTTGCGAAGCTGTGTGGCATTCCTTCTGCCCGCTCATCATCGAAACTCCGTAAACGCCTTGAGTCGTCTCTGGAACGTATTGCTACCAATACCCTGTCGTTCGCTAACAAAGCAGGTGATTACTACGTCACACACCTCGTACAGTCAGCCAAATACAGCCCAAAAAAAGACATTGTAGAGTTACAGGCTGATCCCAAGATTTTCGAGCTCTATCAGTTTGATAAAAAAGTGTTGTTGCAGCTGCGTGCCATCAATGAGCTTTCCCGAAAAGAGTCAGCTCAGGCACTGTACACCTTCATTGAAAGTCTGCCGACTGACCCTGCGCCAATTTCAATGGCCCGCCTCCGGGCGCGGCTTAATCTTACCAGCCGGTCAATCACTCAGAATGCGACCGTCCGTAAAGCTATGATGCAATTGAAAGAGATTGGTTATCTGGATTACTCAGAGGTCAAACGCGGCAAGATTGTCTACTTCATCATCCACTACAGGCGGCCAAAACTGCGGCCAGCCCATATCCCTATTGGTCTTGAGCTCGTAGACGAGTCTGCTGAAGGATTTGAAGATGAAAGTCCAGAGCAGATCATGGAGACAATAGAGCCAGCCCAGAAGCCGCAGGAAGGAGAAATGGTCATGCTCACGAAGGAAGAAATAGCGATTCTGGAGCAGATGCGCGGCTCACGAAAGTTATAACCATTGCGAACAGTAAAGGGCTCACTAACCACTATAGTGAGCCCTTTACTGTATCCACTATAAAGAGGAGACTATCCACTGTAGTTAGCAATTTAACCATTGAAGCAGTTACTCCTGACTCCAGCCTTGGTGATATCCATTATATAGAGTCAAAATACTCCTTACAGTGGTTATCCGCCGCATAGTTGGCTGTTACCTTGGTGGTTACTAACCTCGTAACCCATGTAACACTGAAGTTAGTAACCAAAACTATTATTGATTAATCTGTTTGCTCTCTACAGTGGATGTCCGCTCTCCACAGTGGTTATTACTGGCTATAGTGGTTAGGTGGGGTTGACCAGATGACTCTTATAACGCGCCATTGACTTGCTCACCTCTAGAGCGTTCATGAAAAATTTATCAGCGCTCTGGAGGTTTGGCGAACAGCAAATCATTTGATATTTCCCTCTGCATTCTTATCTGCTTCAATTGTGCTGTCCTGCCTCCCTAATACCATTAAGAAAACCGGTTCATAAATTCATAACACTCAGGCGATTTAAAAAAAGTTCATATTGATAATTTTTATTTTATGTAGCATTATCGAATATAAGTGATTTTACTACATGTAAGGGTTTCAGGTGAATAGCGACATAAATCAGGCTGAAAAAATTGCCATACGTGCTGGAAAAATGCTCAATGTGCTCACAGAGCAAATTCAGGCACAAAAAAAAGAATTCAGAGAAGACGAGTATTTTCAGGTCTACGCTAAAGCGGCACTTTCAAAACTCCCTAAATTAACACGGGCCAACGTTGACTATGCGGTCAATGAAATGGAAGAAAGCGGGTATGTTTTTGATAAGCGTGCGGCCGGTTCCTCCACCAAATATGCCATGACCATTCAAAATATTATTGATATCTATCATCATCGGGGTGTTCCAAAGTACCGCGATAGGCATTCACAGGCGCTGACTGTGTTTATTGGTAATCTGAAAGGCGGCGTGTCCAAAACGGTGTCAACCGTCTCTCTTGCACATGCAATGCGCGCTCACCCTCATCTGTTGTCAGAAGATTTACGTATCCTTGTTATTGATCTCGATCCTCAGTCTTCAGCAACAATGTTTCTCAACCACACCCAGGCAGTGGGAATGGTTGAAACCACATCAGCACAGGCGATGCTCCAAAATGTGTCCCGGGAAGAATTGATCGAAGAGTTTGTTGTTTCCTCAGTTGTGCCAGGCGTGGATGTAATCCCTGCATCAATTGATGATGCATTTATAGCTTCAGGATGGGGATCCTTATGTCATGAGCATCTTCCTGATCAAAATCCGCATGCGGTTCTTCGAGAAAATATCGTTGATAAACTGAAGCACGACTACGATTTTATTTTCATTGATAGCGGACCTCATCTGGACGCTTTTCTCAATAATGCTATAGCTGCAGCCGATGTGCTAATGACGCCAGTTCCTCCAGCGCAGGTTGACTTCCATTCAACACTGAAATATCTAACTCGACTGCCAGAACTCGTCAGCATTATCGAGTCAACCGGTTGCAAGTGTCGACTTCTGGCTAACATCGGTTTTATGTCCAAACTGTCCAATAAAACCGATCATAAAATATGTCACAGTCTCGCAAAAGAGATTTTTGGTGGCGATATGCTTGATGCTGCCCTTCCCCGCCTTGACGGTTTTGAACGCTGTGGGGAGTCTTTCGATACCGTCATTTCTGCTAATCCCTCAACCTATGTGGGCAGCAGTGAAGCGTTAAGGAACGCACGCCTGGCAGCGGAAGATTTTGCCAAAGCAGCATTCGACAGACTTGAGTTTATCCGGCTTAACTGAGGTACATAATGAGTAAAATACGCAATACAATCGGCCGTACCTTCAATTCCCCCGTTCTGAATAATGATGACGTTCCAGAAAAGTTTCGACAGACATTTACTCTTTCCTCAGGTAAAAAAGCCTTATTTACAAGAATTACGATTGCTGCAGCTGAAGTAGAGGCGCAGACTTATGTCGTGCAGGAAATTAACGGACGCGATCAGTCTGCATTAACCCCTGAATCGCTCAGGGACATCACCCGTACTATGGTGCTTCAGCAGTTCTTCCCTGCTATCGGTGTAAGAAAAGAGGATAAAATTGAAATCCTAGATGGTTCTCGCCGCCGTGCATCAGCGTTATTATGTAATTGTGGACTGGACATTCTGGTCACCGATCATCCTGTCACTGCAGCAGAGGCCAGAAAGCTGGCAAAAGATATTCAGACTGCACGAGAGCATAATATCCGTGAAGTAGGTATGCGCCTACAGGCCTTAAAAAACAGTGGTCTTTCGCAGAAAGAAATCGCAGAAACTGAGAACCTATCGCAGGCAACGGTTACACGTGCGTTACAGGCGGCAAGCGTATCATCAGATCTTTTGGTCGTTTTTCCGGTGCAATCTGTTCTTTCATATGCAGACTATAAGAGCCTGCTTTTGACAGAAGAGATCCTGAAAAATAAAGATGTGGAAGTTTCGGATCTGATAGTCAGTCTTTCTGATGTAATCGCAAACATTGTTGATGACACCACACTTGCAGACGATGAAGTCAAAAATAAAATTCTCACTGAGTTGAAAAAAGAAGCTCAGGTGATGGGCCAAATAGCTAGCAAAGATAAACCAGTGGCCACGAGTTTATGGCAGTTTGATGATAAGAATCGCTTTGCCCGTAAAAAAACGAAAGGCCGTGCGTTCAGTTATGAATTCAACCGACTCTCTCCGGAACTGCAAGAAGAACTGGATAAAACCATTGCTTCTATACTGAAAACCCATCTGGCTTAGCTTTAATGTTCTCCACTCGTATTTCATGGCTAAATACATGTACTATAAGGGTTTTTTATAGGGATTTCAGCATGAAATCCCCAAAACCTAATAGAAGGTTTTAGTTACCATTATTGCTTGTTTTACAAAGAGTCTTCTCTGATTAACAACATCTAATAATTTTCTTTCACCCTGCCAGTGGATAGGAACGTTCTGCATCCAATATACTATTTCCAATTAATGAAAAACCTGACCGGAAAACTTGAATCTGCACTGCCCTAAGCTAATACCTTGCCGGAATATTCATATTCTACAGGGGTAATCGCATTCAACTGATCACCATTAGCATTTTCCTTGGCCAACTGTTCGCAAACTACTTACTCATTTCTCACAAATGCCGAAACAGTACAAGTCAAAGCTAAAAGCGGTCATGGGCTGTGATTTCAACCGGTCGGTGCAACGCTATCCTTAGTCCTACTTATAGCCATTCTGGCTCAGCAAAACGATATTGATTTCACAGATAGCTGCGTTCGGACAGCGCGCCAGATACGCGACCTGAAAAAATACTACTGTCGTTACAGGGAAAGTTAAAAAGCCCTAGATCTGCTCCCCGTTGATTAACACACCCCGATGTCAGTAATATCTTCATAATGACCCGCTCCCCGTATGTGATCCGTTCATAATCAGGAATAACCGGTTTCAGTCTGGTTGCATATTCTGGCAACCGGCAGATTTTTCGGCGAATTCGGAGGGTGTCATCCAGCCCAGTGCAGAATGAGGGCGACTCTGGTTATAGTGTATGCGCTAGGCCTCGATTTTGCACCGTGCATCCTCCAGAGACATGAACCAGTCCTCGTTCAGACATTCCTGCCGCAACCTGCCGTTGAAGGACTCCACCGTCCGTAGCGGGCACTGTTGCAAGAATCCGGCAGCTGACAGGCTCTGGTGATGAATTCGTCAGTGAGACCCGTCATGAACCTTTTCAAATGCCGGCATTTTACCCACGATGTCATACTCTGGGCGGTACGCTGGTACTGCAAATATGGGATCAGCTACCGTGAACTGCAGGAGATGCTGGCTGAACGCGGTGTGAACGTTGATCACACCACGATTTACCGATGGGTCCGGTGCTATGCGCCTGAAATGGAAAAGCGACTGCGATGGTACTGGCGTCATCCTTCCGGCCTCAGCCCATGGCACATTGATAAAACGTACGTGAAGGTGAACGGCCGGTGGGCTTATCTTTACCGGGCTGTCGACAGCCGGGGTCTGACCCCTGATTTTTATCTCTCACCCCGCAGAAATACTAAAGCGGCGTACCGTTTTCCGGGGAAAGTCCTCAACAACGTGAAGCGCTGGCAGATCCCCCGGTATGTCAACACGGATAAGGCCCCGACGTACGGTCGTGCGCTGGCGCTACTGAAACAGGAAGGGAAATATCCGCCAACCGTTGTGCACCGGCAGATTAAATACCGGAATAACGTCATCGAATGCGACCACGGCAGGTTGAAACGGATAATCAGCGCCACACTGGGGTTTAAAACGATGAAGACGGCATACGCCACGATAAAGGGGGTTGAAGTGATGCGTGCACTGCGCAAAGGGCAGGCAGAATCCTTTTATTTCGTTCATCCCCTGGGCGGGATGCATCTGGTGAGCCGAGTATTTGAAATGTAGAGCTATTTATCCGGATAAAATGGCCTGACTGTCCTCATATCTGCAACAGTGCCGAATCAGGGGCAGCGTGCCGCGAAGTAGGGTCGTTACTCTGATAAATAAGCCGCTACAGGGGACGGTTTGCAATATCCCAGATGCCTAAGGGAACTCAGGCACCGTTTTCAACACAGAATAAAGCGCTTTGATAGTGGCTTCAATTTTAGCTGCCATCTCTTTAATAATAGGAAAAAGAATCGCATCTCCCAGTGCTTTGGCGATTGCCACAAACTTAGCCGCCACGTCGCACGCTATCCTAACCCGCCATTTCCCGTTTAAACACTTCCAGCGTATGTGCCTTTACCCGAATAAACTCCGGGTGACTCATCATCTCGGCGGTGCGGGGTCGTGGTAATACAAAAGGGACAATTTCCGCCACGCGCGTGGGACGCCGTGTCAGTAGCAAATTTCATCAGCAAGAAACACTGTATCTTCCAAATCATGCGAGACTATCAGCATGGTGACGCCGGTCGCCAGTTGTATCTATTGCAACTTATCGCGGATAAACAACGTCATTTCAAAATCGAGCGCAGAGAAAGGCTCATCCAAAAACATCACTTCAGGCTCCAGCGGCAGTTTAATTCGGACGCGTCAGATGAGCGTTGAGTAACGGACATAACCTACATCCGGACCCACGCAAGCTGGCTGTATCTGGCCGTGGTGGTTGATCTGTTCTCACTGAAAGTTATCGGCTGGTCAATGCAACCCCGGATGAACAAAGAGATTGTCCTGAATGCACTTCTGCTGGCCGTGTGGCGGCGTAATTCCCAAAACAGATGCTGGTTCACTCAGACAGGGCAGTCGATACACAAGCCATGCAGTCATTCCTGAAAGCACACGGTCTGGAAGGCAGCATGAGTCTTCGTTGTAACTGCCACGATAACACTATTGCGGAAAGCTTTTTCCAGCTACTGAAACGCGAACTGATAAAGAGAAAAATGTACGGAACGCGGGAAGAAGCCCGCAGTGATATTTTTGATTACATCGAAATGTTTTATAACAGTAAGCGTCGGCATGGTTCGAGCGATCAGATGCCACCGGCTGAATACGAAAATCAATATTACCAACGGCTCGAAAGTATTTGAATTACACGTAGTGATTCATGTGATTATTAGTTACAACATTCTATTAATATAAGCATTTTTGACAGTGCAAACATCAGTAACGTTACCAATTTTAAAGACTCTGCTACCCTCAGAAAGGCGTAATCAGTACTTACAGTAGGCTGTATGTACTATGTTCAAGCACTTGAAACCACTAAAAATGAAATGGTCAATTTCCTGCCATAAGAACGCTTAGCTGTCCACTAAATCATTTCTATACCGCCCTGTCCACAGGCTGTCCACTTTTTCTGTGGATAAGTTCAGTTTAATGGTGATGATACTGAGCAATACCTGGTGATAGCCAATTACACTTAAGTATCTATTAACCAGAGTAAAAAGATCATCTGGAATTCTTCTCCAACATGTCCACCATGGCCCCCGAATGCGCGTCGACGTTACGGATATAGCGCATCAGAGTTTCAGGCTTTTTCCATGTCCCTTCCTGCATAATCTGGGCAATTGCGTATCCCTGTTTAGCCATATCCTGAGCGGCGCCGACCCGGGCACTGTGGCCACTCCAGCCGCGGTAACGATTTTTATTGGGTCCGGGTGCCCCCTGCCCGGTTTCGCGCCAGGCATGAGAAAATATCTCTTCCAGCGCAGGCGTGCTCAGGGGGTGATCGGTCATAGGGAAAGCCCTGTTGGAACGGTGCACGGGGCAGAACAGAAAAGCATCGGGCTCGCCCGCCAGGCCGGCAGCTGCGATCCATTCCAGGAGGCGCTGCGTGGATGGCGCGCTGAGGGCTTTGATCAGCCCCCCGGCGTGCACGATGGTTTTGGTCCATGCCACGTCCAGGATGATGCGGCCGTCTTCCGCCCGTTTGACGTCACGCACGCGCAGCCGGGCCAGCTCGCTGATGCGCAGCAGGGTGCCGTAGGCCACATGCAGGAAGGCGAGATTGCGCCGGTTACGCAGGAAAACAGAATCGGACCAGACCGCATCCAGTGCCCGCAGATCCTCAAGGCGGAACGGGACCGCCTGCCCGGTCCGCTCGCCGGCGGTCACCGCCACCCGGTTAATTTTTTTAAGCGTACGGAACACGACCGGCGAAGTATTGGGAGGCGTAAGACCGGCGTTACGGTGTAACATCGAGATCAGCGAGGCGTGCGTCGCAATGGTGGAGGAAGCCCGGCCGGCCGCCTGCAGGTGGGTGAGATAATCACGCAGATCTTCAGGTGACATCGGCAGAAAGCCGCGGTCGCTGTCAGCCGCCCACCGGTAACAGACGCGCATTACGCTCAGAAGTTGCCGCCACGTGTTCGGCGAAAAGGCTTCCCTGTCCCGGACGAACGCACGCAGCATCTCCGCAATATCTTCTTCCACTGCACTGGCCGGCAGCATACTGCTGAGTCTGTCGATCCCGGTCATTTGAGCTCACAAAACAGTCAGTTTAAAGGGTGATCGCGCTGTGTGAATTCTGTGAAAAATGCAGGGTGTTACCCCGTCATAATTCACACAGCGCTGTCATTTACAGGCAGCATTATTGCGTCATTCTGCCCTGCACATTATACCCATTCACTCCTCAGCTGTCCTGACTTTATATAATTAGTGTTATATGAAGTTATGCTCAAGATCAAGGCTCTTGCTGCCCTAATGTGGGCTTAACTGTGAAGGCCGGTTCAGAAGATCATGTGTCTGCCCCAAAACGACGCATTTCTTATGATTGCGCTACGTGAAATCTGACGACCTAGACCCCTGTTGATCGCTCAGAATTCACATAGCGCAATACGGTTATTTTCGAATGACTTTTGACCAATTGTTAATAATTTACTGACAGAGCATCTGCTTTGTTCATAAGCGGGGGCGTGTGTCTCTAAATTGACAATACCAACTCTACACTATAGTCAGATTCGATCCCAACAAGTGACGTTGTCACAAAAGAACCATCTCTAGCCTCTTATATAGCTTCGAATCCCTTTCAGAATGAGTGATTTTTTGGCCTCATTGCACAAACCGCTGAACAGTTATCCACAGAAATTGGGGATAGCCTGTGTGTAGCTGAGTATGAGTAGCATAGGGGCCGCGTCGCTGCAGTTGAAAATTTCATCGAGCGGGTATCTAACACTGTCACAATGGCACTGATGACAGCTTCTGCAGTGGCTTTTATGCAATGAGTCTGGAGGAGGGTTATTTGTAATTTGAAGAGCTGTTACCAAGATGTTTTATACCCTTAATTCACTAATGGCATGATCACAGGCTTTCCTTGTTATGGCCCTATGGCTTTTTATGGCAATAAAACGGCCTTTTTCCGGCTTTAGGGCTACCGCAAATAGAAAACTTACGAGCGGCAAATACTCCCGCTCCGTCTCACCGCCATAAGCAGCTTTTGGGGCTTGCCGGCTGTGGTCTGAGGGCATAAGCCCGCTCACAGCGTCTTACTGAAGCCACTATTAACCAGAATAATTCATTCTGGTCTATACCGGGAAACAGCGGAACAGATCCCACGATCTGCCTTACTGATCTTTATCTTGGCCTTCATCTATGAGACGTAGAACCTCCGTTACTAGTGCGGTGGCGAAGCGCTGCTCCTGCAGTCTCTCATTTTCCAAATTTACATCGGTACCATGCATGAACTGCCCGTAACGCACTGGGCCCGTCAGCAGGTAGCCTTCAACGTTGTTATTACCCTCAGCAAAGCATTTCTGCAGTGCATTCAGTCCCGTCTCGATGGCTGTTCGATGCTTTCCACTTTTTATGCGATCAAGAAATTTCTCTGCAATGTCTTCAGGTTCTCCGGCATAACGCATCACATGGATCAAATCGGCTGCGTCCTTGGGTTCGTTGCGGTTATGAAACGAAATCGCTTTCAGCAATATGAACGCAACTTCATCCGCAAACCGTATGGTTTCAAAAACAATTCCTGCGTCTCCCTGCCCCTTATCCCCAAAGAGCATCGCAGAGAGCTCTTTCTCGGCGTACCATTCATATGACATTTCAGCATAGGGGATTACGAGAGCAGAAACCGCCTCACCGTCAATCGGGACTTCTCTGCCGGGTTTTCCGCCAGCATTGTTTCCTTGCAGAAACTCTACCAATACGGGAGAACCATCCGGAATGGGGAACTCCCAGCGCCATGCGTTTGTATCAGAGTTTTTTCTGAAGCCTCTTTCAACCAGCTGATCGTGTAGAGAAGCATAATTTTCCCCTTCAGCGATCACTTGTAAGTTGAGTACGATATCCACATCAGATGTACCATAATGTTCAGGCACACGAGGTTCCTGCGCCGGGGTTAAATAGCGCGGGACGAGTCCTCCTATCAAGCGAAGCGTGCCTTTCATTGTGCCGAAGGTGGTCAATAAAGTGACTAATACCCGCTCGCACATTTCCGTGTTAATGGCTGAGTATCCGGATCTGTCTTTCGGTTTAGTGTGGATCACCATTGTTATATCTCCAGAATTTCCCGGCGAAACTGTTCAGCAAGTTCAGCGTTTCTTCCTTTACCGTCCAGCAGAGACAGGTACTGAATGAAGTTACTGGCAACGGGGATGTTGTTTTCAAAATTTATAAATTGCAGGGCAGCGGGCGCGCATTCATGCAAAACAACGTTGTAACCCTTTTCCGCGCGTTTAATACCCGTCAGTTGGGCAAATAGCTCCGCACTTCCAGGTGGGACAATAATCTCTGCCGCACTTACGCCCGTGAGTAATTGCGTGACCTGATTTGCTGCCAGGGCACCAGTGAGCGCCCAGCTGAGGTCACCTTCTACGTCATTAACCTTACGCTCAATTTTTCTGACGCAATCCAATGCATCCGATGCAAATAGATAACCGTAAAGTGCAGGGTTTTTCCGTTGTTTTGTGGCCTCCGACCATGCATTAAGCAAAGCGCCAGGATTAACCAGTCTACGGCGCTGTGAACGGCCGCCCTCACTGGTTTTGTCCAGCCACTCTCTCATTTCCAACTCTCTTAAAACGCCAGAAACCGTGTATGCTGAAGTTCCAGAACGTTCACTGAGTTCTTCACCGGAGAGCCATTTTCCCTGAGACTGAAGTAATGCATGAACGACCATTTCCCTCGCATCAGTGAACAGATCGACACTCCCGCGTTTTGCTGCTTTTTTGCGTGGTTTTTGTATATCGATAATTGACTGTTTATGCTTGATATAGAGAGTGCCACCCATCTCATAATATCCAACATCATGCTCTTTGAGCATTTCTCTTGCGCCCTCGCTAAGCAACTCTGCGACAAAAATCGGGACAACATCATGCTTATTGTCGTTTTTCCGACAAAATTCCTCAATTTTCCAGATTGCTTGCCTGATATCCCTTGGGTAAACCTGTTTTTTTACCTCTACGGGCATGATCCAGACACCCTGAGTACCTTTGACCTCCAGCACACAATCAATACCTTCGTCACCCGGCAGGCCACTCCGTTTTTTAATCCTGGCTTCAAGAATGCTTTCAAGGGTCGACGTCACATCCTCCAGGAGCTTGTTTTCTGATTGGAACACTACTGACGCCCTCATAAAAAATCTATTTTCCTTAGCTTATAATTATAGTTTATCTGTACAGCTAAGAAAAATACAAAAACTAATCCTTATCTTTAAGGCATTGTTTAGCTGCTCAGATAAGCATTGCTTTATGGATAACGAAAGTGCTGGAAGCAGGTCATTTCACGCCCATGACAGAACGGAACTTTAGGGCAAATGGCCATCAGCTCGATGAAAAATGTGAGTGGCAGGGTGTCATGGCATTTTCAGGTTGTGGACGAAGACGTTGTTAAAATTACGGCGTACTGCCTTTGCCAGTCAGCACAAGGGGACTGAAAAGAAGCTCCAGATCTTACCTGCCTAATATTCTTACCTTTGGGCATATAACGTTGCTATAGTCTGGCGACGTTGGAAACCAGCCATATAAATGAACATTTTAATCAGCCAGGATGGCTCTGTGAAAAATAAACTCTTTTGCCTGCTATCTGTCTTTTCCGCCTTTGCCGCTGCAACACAATCCCCTGATGAAATCGTGGTTGCCGGGGGGAGATATTATGCCGGTAACGTTTTTGGCCAACATGACTATGCAGCACACGCCAACATCACGCTGAATGCCTTCTGGATCATGCGTACTGAAATCACCTACCGGCTTTATTCAGATATTCACGAATGGGCTGTAGAGCGTGGTTATGTATTCGGTGTCGGATGTAACGGAGCCGTTTACGAGGACTGCCGGCCGGCGGATACAGATAACGGTGCACATCCGGTTACCAGTGTTGAATGGTCAGATGCGGTGATTTTTGCAAATGCCCTGAGTGAAAAGGCGGGGCTGAGAGCAGTCTATCTCAATAATAAGGGCTTCCCGGCACGCGACAGTTCCCGTTACGAATTTACCCAGGATGCCCGGGCTAATGGTTACCGCTTACCCACGGCCGAGGAATGGCAGGTTGCCGCCCGTGGAGGAAGGGCCGGACTGGAAAATGGCTCGTATGGTTTCAGATTCGCTGGCAGCAACAACGCAAATGCTGTCGCCTGGTTCCCTGACTTTAACGATCCGCATTTCGGCACTGTCCGAGTGAAAAGCCTGCGGCCCAATGCGCTCGGTCTGTATGACATGAGCGGTAACGTTTCGGAATGGGTTGATGCTTTCGACACCCTTTCCGGTGTGAAAATGTACTATTTTTGCGGCGGCAGCTTCTTGTTGCATACGGGTAGTCTGACCAGCTGCGACACGCACAGTGCCGGCTACGCCCTGCCGGACACTGGCTTCAGACTGGTGCGGAAATTTTGAACCTGAAGATGCCTTTTGTAATACTGACAGCCATTCTGATAAGCCTTCCGGCTTCATTACAGGCAGACACCCATATTTACCTGAAAAAGGGGCTGAACAGCATTGATTTGAATGGTGATGGCATACCAGACACCGTCTTTTCCGCGACTTACGACAATAATACCTCTCATCCCAGTGAAACTCTCAACATCTTTATCAGCCAGGAAAAAAACTGGCTTATCGTACCGGTCCCGGATGACGATGGCTTTACCTGGACCGATCTAAGGCTATCAGCATCTACCCTTAAGATAAGCGGCACAGAACTTCACCGCTATAAAGGGCGGGTTTACCTTATCAGGGCGGCCAAATATGGCGGCAGCGGTGGCGGCGGAGATCTTACCGATAAATCGCGAGTAAAGTTTTCACGATTTCGGCTGGAGCAAAATAACGACGATCCCGGGACGTCTGTTTTTTGCTGGGATCCAGCAGGGATTTATCTTACTGAACAAACTTTTGATGACGTGAATGAAGCTTTTCAGATTCTGGATATGGAGAAATTTCGTTGAAATGTATCACAGGGCTTTTGCTTTTTTTCCTGTCGTTCTGCTGTTATGCGGGATACAAAAGTCAGTACCGTGAGCTTATACAGCAGTCACTTAATCAGCAATCTCTTTGCCTTGGTGAAAGGCAGTGGCCGGTTTCAATAAGAACAGGTACTGACCGTTGGATTAATGCAAAAATGGAGGCGCTTGTCGATGCCGGCCTTATCACGGCTCATGTGAAAGCAGGCAGTAAAATCTGGCAGCTAACCCCGTACGGCCGGGCTTCATTCACGAAATATCATGATTTCTGCTATGGAACCATGCGCGTCAGAAGCATAAAGGCTGTCTCGACAGATAAAAAAGGCATGGCTGATGTGACATTTACCTATTATATTCATGCCCTGCCAGGCTGGGCGAAAAATCACTCAGTACGCGTTGCCAATACTGATCTCGATAATCTGGTCATGGGTATTGATTCAGTGCGATACCAGGCCCTCTTTAATACGGACAACCAGGGAAATCTTCGTCTTATCAGTGAACCTGAACAGCTTGATTTACTGTATTAGCAGACGGGCCTGAAAAATTTTTTGGGCTTAAAGTTTCGCAATCCACTTTGTTTAACAGCGTAAAGACTGACACTCCAGCAATAAGCTCTCACGCCGGAGCCGTCTGTCCTTAACAGCTTCAGCATCGGATATGTTCACAAAGCCAGTGTCTGCTGTTAGCTAAGAGTAAACCGCACGCTCCTGGTCGTCTGGCGCCAAAAGCAGACTTACCTCACATCACCATACGTCGGTCAACCGGGCAGCTCACCAGCATTTCTCAGGAATAGACTCCAGAGTAATCATTCCATTCTTTTGTCAGCCCGCTATCTCTTCCAGTGTGATCGATGCCCCGCCGCAAACAATGACCAGTACATTGTCGGCAGGAGTGAACCTGATTTTGTTGTCATACAGGAGTGACAATGATACTCCGCATGCCGGCTCAGTGAGTACGCGATGATCATCGAGAAAGCGCCGGCAGGCATGCAGTGCTTCCGCATCAGAAACCAGCATACTTCTTACATCCAGTCGGCTGGCCACGTTAAAAGCATTTTCGCACACCTGGCTTGCGGCCAGCGTTGTGGCTATGCCGCTGACCTTATCAAGACGCATCAGCTTATTGGCATTAAGCGAGGCATTAAGCGAGGCCGTACCGTGGGTTTCAACGGCATAAACCGGAATGTGGCCAAGCTGATGTTTTTCCAGTCCCAGCGCTATGCCGGACAGCATGCTTCCGCCGCCGACGGACAGAATAACGGCATCAGGTTTTACACCCTCACTGATGATTTCATCCACGATTGTGCTGATGCTTTCCCACAAAAGCGGGTTATCAAAGGGATGGACATAGATGATGTCCTCTGTCGCCAGTGACAGGGCGTAATCGTTAGCCTCACTCCATACTTTCCCGTGCACAATGAGGCAGGCACCTTCCTGCTCAATAAGCTGTCTTGCTCTGGCTGACGTGGTTTCCGGCACAACCACAGTTACCGGCAGCCCCAGCCTGCGACCGCTGTGTGCCACCGCAATTCCGGCATTTCCACCGGATGAACTGACAAATGCTGTAGCGCCCTTACTGGCATAATAGCAACAGGCATGTCCCGCGCTGCGGAGCTTAAAAGAGCCGGTGGGCTGGGAAGACTCCATCTTCAGCCAGACATGACATCCGCTGTGCTGGCTTAAAGGGAGAGAATGTATGAGAGGGGTACGGATACCTATTTCCATTAATCTAAATCCTATGAATTTATCTCACAGCATAGTTGCTGTTCTGTCCGAAGCCTGTCCAGGATGACATCATAAGGTTTATCAGCAGAACGCGGTGGATACACATCTAAATGGTTGTGCTGGTTACAGTTAGACATGCATATTCCACGGATGTGTTCTTACCCGTGATACTCTCACTGACGGGAAGCAAAACGATAATTATAATTAACTCAGGTAAATAACCATAAAAATCATAAATCTGTAATTCTTTAAGCCATTCAGCGATAATTGGTCAATCGGAAAGATAATGTCGAAAGGAGGCACTGGCGATAACTGTTTCTATAGGTGTGCTTGCAGGTATGGGACCCCGCTCCACAGCCCCCTTCATTGATATGCTGGTGACAGAGTGCCACGTCGGGTACGGAGCGAAATATGATATGGATTTCCCTAAAATGCATATCATCTCGTTGCCAACGCCTTTCTGGCCGGGCAAGAAAATTGATGATGATGCGATGATCGCAACCCTGCAACAGGGTATTTCAGAACTCGTCAGGGCAAAAGTGAGTCTGATCGCTGTTCCCTGTAACCTTGCACACTGCTATTTTGCTGAAATGAAAGCGGCGAGTGCTGGTATTCCACTTCTGCATATTGCAGACAGCGCACTTAAGTCACTGCCTGCAGAAGTCACCAGGGTAGCAGTACTGGCTACAGAACCTACGCTGGATGCGGGTTTCTATCAGGCGCGGATAGAAACTTCTGGCAAAGAGATTATTGATTCACCTCTACTTCGTGAAATGACCACATCGTTGATTGAGCGGGTTAAAACGAAAGGTTTTCATGACCCTGATGCACAGGCAGAGTGGAACAATTTAATGTCTGTAGTGGAAAATCTTAAGGTGGAGGCTCTTCTTATTGCCTGTACAGATCTGAGTCCCCTAATAACTGAAAATACTTTCAGCTTTGTCATCGTGGATACGGCAGCCAGCCTTTCCAGCGCGACCATTAAAAACTACAGGCGACTGTGCGGGAAAATTACAGGTGACACCCATAATACCAGCTAACCTGATGCCCACTTTTCGCTCATAGTGGACCTGTAATTACCACGTCTAGCGTTTTATGCAGAGCTTAAAAATAACAAGGCCGTGTAGGCAATATGTGACACCAGCTTTGCCAATGGCCTGATCCTAAAATATTTCCTGCTCCTCACGCAAATTCATCCCGAGCTGCTGCTCAGTGTGCTTGTTTATGTCGATGATGACGTTCTGGTGATGTGATTTTTTTGACCGACTCCGGACAGCATCGCGGCTTTCATCAATTATCCCTGCCGCTTTTTCAGGCCAACCCTTGGGATAGCGAATTATCTTCGGACAGGTTTTTTCTACCATGCGGCGCCAGCCTGAAAATTATCCTGATGCCGTCTCATTTTTTCAGGGAATAATTGCTCCCGCATGCGTTCGGAAAAGCTGGATAAAGAAAGATAAGCGCAGCATCTTTTACAGATTTCGGCGAGAAATTCAGTTCTCGGATATGTACGGCGCTCACCCCGGCTAATGTGAAAGTCTCCGAAATTGCTGTTAAACAGATGATTTTTACAGCTCCCGCCACAAAAGGCCGCTTAAGGAAACTCTGATATTTTTTCGGGGGGTTACTTGTAAATTATTGAATTAAATAGTTAATTTAACTTATCAGAGTTACAGAAGACGCAGGTCTCTTTACATGCGTTAAATATAATTTCAATCTGTGTCCTTAAATTTCAATATGTTTTCATCTTTTGATGGAATCGCTTTTATTAAAGAGATCCGCATGACGGGGAAAAAAAGACTTTTCGACATCATGGTTGCAGGCATTTGCCTGTTGCTTCTTATGCCGGTGATGCTGATAACCGGACTCATTTTGTTCCTGACCGGAATGAACCCCTTGTTTCGCCATCCCAGAATGGGACAGAACGGAAAGATATTTCACTGCATCAAATTTACGTCCATGTTGCCGATGGAGAAGGTTTCTGAATCCGAACAGCAACGTATCCGCCATGAGCTGCAGCTGTATAGTATGGTAAAAAATGACCCGCGCGTAACCCGTTTTGGCGCATTTATCCGTAAAACCAGCATTGATGAGTTGCCCCAGTTTATTAATGTTCTTACAGGTGACATGTCCGTTATCGGCCCCCGGCCAATCGCTGCCTACGAAAAAGACAAGTATGGCCGCAGCTACCGCCACTACTGCTCCGTAAAGCCGGGCATAACAGGCTTGTGGCAGGTATCAGGGCGTGACGATCTACCTTATCAGCGCCGTATCGCCATTGATCGTTATTACAGCCGTCGCCGTCAGGGACGCATGGATATGTACATCTTTATGAAGACCTTTGGCGTTGTTGCGGGGATGAAGGGAGTTAACTGAGCATGGACAAGCTTTTTTCATGTCGGCGCTGGCTCATCATCAGCCCCCATGCCGATGATGCAGAGTTGGGGATCGGCGGCAGCATTGCCCGGGCAACCGAGTCCGGCATCGAAGTTCATATTGCCGTAGTGGTGCTGAAAGGCGAAACCCACCTGCGCGGTCAACAATACGTTTCTGTCTCGCAGCGGTATCAGGAGCTTGCCGCCGCTATGGAAACCGCAGGGACACAGTACTCCGTACTGAATTTTGTCAGGGAAGGGGAGAGCTTTGACCTTGCCTCATCCAGCCAGTCTGTGTGTATAAGCCAGCTGGATAAGCTGATAGATGACATACAGCCCGAGCTGATAATGATACCGGTTCCATCTTTTCATCAGGAGCACCAGTGGGTTTACACCTGCTGCGTGGCTGCCACCCGTCCGACAAAGCCTGGGAACCCGCTGCGCCTGATAGCCGCTTATGAATATCCACCGGCAGGCTGGGGAAATTCCTCGTCATGGGACAACTCGCACGGCGCGATTTACATTAACATCAGCCATCATCTGCCAGCAAAAATTGCCATGTTAGAACAGCACCGATCGCAGATGTCTGCGGCGGACAATGCCCTGATATCGGTTGACGGGGTGAAAAGGCTGGCGTCGTTTCGCGGCCTTGAGGCCGGTTACGATTATGCAGAGATGATTTATCTCATGCGTGGCCGGATCGATTAATGATCTACCTAACAGTAAAGCTGTGGTGTGATTACTGCTTAAGTACTGAGAACCCCTCCGCCGTTGCATGGCCTGAGCGCTGGTGCCAGAGCATTACAGGGCATGCGGGGCATCAGTGATCTTGCTTATTCTCAGGCGAAAGCAAAGGTTATTTCGGGCAGGTCTGGCTTACGCATCCGCCGGGCCATTATTTCCCCCAGGGTAGAGCACTGCCCCATGCATACGGTGCAGGCTCTCCTGTGCCACTTTAGCAGTGCCGTAAACCACGTCTGATCATCAAATACGATACGGGATACTTGTGCAGGCCGATTTCCCAGGCGTGGATCACCTGGCGCCAGGCACTTGCAATCTACAGCCAGTCGGGTGTGTGAATGATTCGCTGCAGACAATCGGGTCTGTCAAGTCAGACAACTTCAGTATTGGCAGTGAGGTTCCGGAGAGGGCACTCAGGGTCAGTGAAAGGGACGTTGCCTGCCATTATCCCAACCGGAATCAGCAGCGAAAAAACAGGAGTGGCCTGATGCGCACTGCAAATCTCCGTCACGGGTATCAGTGTGCCAGCGCGCGCTCAGGAGAAAAGTAGTAAACGCTATTTCGGATTTCGAACATTTATGGGCAGTCCGCTTTGTGCCAGAACCGCACTTAAGCAGCTTACCTAAAACTATCTCGTGCTTACAGCAAGGTTAGCCGCGAAGCATAAAAACAAGCCCCCTGTTGCTCTGTCCATGACTTTGACCACGCTACTTTTCTTCAATATCGCTGACGCAATATGCTTGGATAAAATGAGTGTGTAGTGGTCAAGCAAAACTGGCCACGTCTTTAGAGTTTATCCAGAACAATCGTTCTGATTCATTCGGCGTCAAACCACCATTATACTGATGAGGTCTGAGCTGGCTGTAATACCCTGTGATGTAATTCGTTATTGCCATGCTGGCTTCGCTAAAATTTACGTAGCCAGTATCAGGCACCCGCTCTGTTTTCAGGCTTCTGAAGAACCGTTCCATTGGGCTGTTATCCGAGCAATTCCCCCGGCGACTCAGGCTTTGCTTTATCTGATCTCTCAACAGTAACTGCCTGAAATTCCTGCTGGTATAGTGGCTGCCTTGATCCGAGTGATACAGTAAATTAGCTGGCTTTCCTCGCGCTTCCCAGACCATTGACAGCGCTTTAGCTGTCAATGCAGAATCCGGGAAAATGACATAGCCCAGCCAACTGGTTTACGGGAAAACAGATCAAGCACTACGGCCAAATAAGCCCAGCGCTTACTCGTCCAGCTATAAGTCACATCACCGCACCAGACCTGATTAGGCTTTGTTACAGCAAACTGGCGTTCCAGGTAATTGGGGATCTCAACGTGTTCCTTAGACGCCTTTTTATATCGATGACCTGGCTGCTGACAACTGATGAGACGAAGCCCTTTCATGAGTTTTGATGCTCGCCAGCGGCTAAGTTTTACACATTTGTTCGTGACCATCGCTGCAATACTACGTGCGCCTGCGGAGCCGTTACTTTCGCGATAACTTTCACGAACAAGACTGAGTAATGTCACTCGCGTGGCATCGGGCTTTTTTGGCTGCCGCCAGTATTTATAACTGCTGCGATGAACCCCAAACACGTTGCACATAACGACAACAGGAAACCGCGCCCTGAGTTTCTCAACTAATGAGAACGGTTCAGGGAGTCTGACATCAAGAGCGCGGTAGCCTTTTTTAATATATCCCTTTCAATTTTAACGCGTTGAAGTCTTTCCTTCAGCTCGCGTATTTCAATCTGCTCAGGTGTCATGGGGGACGCTACCGGTGATTCCCCTCCTCGTTCTTCTTTCAACTGCCGAACCCACTTATCCATCGTGGATTTGCCAACATTCATTGCCGTAGCAGCGGCGGCAACGGTGTAATGCTAATTGAGTACAAGCTGGGCAGCTTCGAGGCGAAACTCGGGGCTAAAATTACCTCTGTTACGTCCTGTTATAATGTCACCTGTTTTGACTATGAGGCGATGATATCACCTCTATTCAGGTGGCCAAATTCAATGTGCCACTACAATGGAAACCTTCGGCATTGTGAGTTGTTTGAATTTCACAAGCAGACTGTATTCATCAGTAAAACTGAGATACAAAATTTCATCAAAAGTAATTAATAGGTTTATCTAAGGCGGATACATTTACCCACTAAAACTTACAGTTTCAGTGGGTAAATGAGAATCGAAAATCAAGTGTATGCCTTTGCTCTGCAGATACAGTAATAAGGCACTACGCATAACAGACAGGTTTAATCCAGCCGAATGGCTGGACTTATCGATATCACTACAAGCTCATCATCTGCTTTCCGCTGCAGCATCACCTCACAAGCCTGCAGAAGCATCCTTTCCTACACGCCCCCGGCCGGATGACGCGGATTATCACCCGGCAGGAAGAGCTGAAGTGTCAGACGAGAAAACGTTACTTCGCCCGTGGCAAATCTGACACCCGGGTTGTGTAGGCAAGTGACAGCATTTCACGATTCATCGACCTGCAATCGTGAATGCCTACCCTGCATTGGTTGCTTTGAAAAGTGACAGTCATAAAGCTCTCGTGCCTGTTCTGTACTGCCTTCATTATGATTGTGACTTCGTGTTTTAAAACTCAACAATATGTGAAGAATTGCAGACCCTTCGGCTCTGCAGCAAAATTAACGCGCGGGAAACCCTTTTTTCCATACGTATGCCACACTTAGCAGACCTCTGTTCTGATAAGGAAAGCTGATGAATTTTCGCTGCCCTATGCTGGGGCTGAGTCTGGCGGTCTGGAGTCAATCGTTGCTGGCGCTCCCGCTTCCCCAACGTCCGCCCGACACCCTGCCCCCTGAGCAATATATTAGCAGGGTCAACGCTAACAATACGATAACGTGGCAGCTATGGGCACCTGCTGCCAAAGCGGTCGAGGTAGTGACTGGACCGACGCCGGATCGCTACGTGTCCCATCCAATGACCAAAGATGATCATGGCATCTGGTCCTTTGTCAGCGAACCGATGCAGCCCAGCTTATACGAATACTTCTTCAACGTAGACGGCTTTCGCAGCGTTGACACCGGCAGCGCGCATGCGAAACCACAGCGTCAGGTCAATACCAGCCAAATCCTGGTGCCGGGCAGTCTCTTGGACGAACGCAATGTGCCGCACGGCGAGATCCATACCCTGAGCTACCACTCAGCGTCGCTCAATAGGGAACGGCAGCTTTCGGTGTGGGTGCCGCCCGGCACGCACGCCGACTCGCCGCCGCTGCCGGTGCTCTACTACTATCATGGCTTTGGCGATACCGGCATGTCGGTGCTCACCCAGGGACGCGTGCCGCAGATTATGGACAACCTGCTCGCCGAGAAGAAAATCGTGCCGATGCTGGTGGTGATGCCGGATACCGAAACCGACGCCGAGGGCGCGATACCGGAAAGCTTCGCTCCCGCCACCCGCCGCGAGGTCTTCTATCCGCGCAACGCGCTGGCGGCGGATAAAGAGCTGATAGATGAGATTATGCCGCTGGTGGCCGCGCGCTATCCGGTGCGCAAAGATGCCGGCAGCCAGGCGCTGGCCGGTCTTTCTCAGGGCGGCTATCAGGCGCTGGTTAGCGGTATGCGTCATCTGAATAAGTTCGCCTGGCTGGGGATTTTCAGCGGCGTGACTACTGAAACTGTGCCTGACTTTCGCGTGGCGGCGCAGCTGAAGAAGCCCGCAGCGATCAATCGCCAGCTTAAGCTGCTGACGCTGGTGAGCGGCGAAGAGGACATTATCACCGGACGCGATATGACCGGGTTGAAGGCGCAGCTGGATCAGCGCGGCATCCGCAGCGACTGGCATAGCTACCCTAAACTGGGGCATGAAATGGATGTCTGGCGTCCGGCGTATATTAATTTTGTGCAGAAGCTGTTTAAGACGGAAAACTAAGGCAGCGTTTTCACTAGGGTCAGCTGGTTTTCCATTTTCCCCTGATGGTAGCTGACCCGGTCCACGCCTGAAAAAATAAGCTGCATGCCGCGCCCGCCCTCGCTCAGGCTCTCCAGCGTCAGCGGCGCATCATGATCGATCACCGGCGGCTGGCGCCTCTCCTCCGGCACTGGTACGCCGCTGTCATAGAGGTTTACCGTGACCGCACGACCGTCGTGGCTAAAGCTGACGCGATAACACGCTGAGGCGTCGTCATGATAGCCGTGACGAATGATATTGCTCGCCGCCTCGCACAGTGCAAGATCGAGCGGATAGGTCCAGGCTTCGTTGACCTGCAGCGCCGCCAGGAACTGATGTAGCGCGTTGCCGAGCGTGGTCAGGCTGTTAATGGTCGCAGGCAGCCGTAGTTCTTTCTCGTGGGCGTGCTCGGCCATAGATTATCCTCCGTTTACAATCGCCAGCGCCTCGCTGCGATTGCCGCATAGGGTGAACACCCGATCCATGCGGGTGAGAGAAAACATCGCTTTGATATTGCTGTTCAGCGAGCAGAGCACCAGCTGTCCTTTGCTGCTAAGAGTTTTTAACAGTGATATCAACGCACCTAGGCAGCTACTGTCGATAAAATCCACGCGTGAAAAATCAAGGATTAGCCTGCTCTCCCCCTGCTGGATCACTGCGGCGACCGCCTCTTTGAACCGCAGCGTCACCGATGCGTCGAGCCGACGCACTACCGGCGTTAAGATTATGGCCTGGTCGATCTTTTCAGTTTCTAAATTCATGTCGCTTCTCCCGTTATAAGCCCTGCTGGCGCTCAATCACCAGCAGAGAGATATCATCCGGCGCCGCGGCGGCTTCGCCTGAAGCCGCGCCACGCCACTGGTTCAACGCCGCTTCCACCGCCGCCAGCAGCGTATCCAGTGGCTGCAACTGATGTGACGCCACTAACGATTCCAGACGCGCGGCACCGAACATCTGCTGATCCGCGTTTTCGCACTCGCTGATGCCGTCGCTGTAGAGGCAAAGCCGCTCGCCCGGCGCCAGGTGAAAGGCGTACTCGTCCCAGTCGAGGTGCTCAAGCAGCCCGACTGGCGGGCCGCCCTCGCCGATTTCGCGCACCGCGCCGCTGTCGCTGACGATAAAAGGCGTGGGATGGCCCGCCTGACAGAGCCGTCCTTCGCCGCTATGGCGATCGATCACGCCGTATACCAAGGTGAAATAACTGGTGACCTCGGGATGCTGCGCGCAAAAGCGCTGGTTCAGAATGCGCACTACCTGCGAAGGGGGCGTAACGGCCGCGCCGTTGAACAAAAAGGCATCGACCGTGCGGCCGTGCAGAAACTGACGCGCCACCGCCACCGACATCATTGCTGCCGTTACGCCGTGTCCGGCGACATCGACGCAGTAAAAGCCGACTGCTTTGTCATCGAGAGGAAAGAGATGAAATAGATCGCCGGACACCCATGCGGAGGGCATAAACAGCCAGTCGGCGAAATAGTCCCCCTGCCGCAGATGATGTGGCGGCAGAATACTGCGCTGCAGCGTGGCCGCCGCCTGCAAATCCTGCTGGATCTGCGACAGCGCTTCGCTGAGACGGCGATTTCTACTGGCCAGCATCGCCTCCAGCTGCAGAACGCGCTCGCCTGCGTGCAGGCGCGCCTGCAGCTCGACCTGATTGACCGGCTTGCCTAAAAAGTCGTCCGCGCCCGCGGCGAAACCGACGCGCAGATCCTCTACGCTGTCGCGCGCGGTGAGCACGATTATGTAGATATAACGATCCTGCAGCTGCTGGCGGATCTCGCGACACAGCGTCAGGCCATCCATCACCGGCATCTCCCAGTCGCTGATCACCAGGCTCACACTTTCCTGCGCCAGCAGCGTCAGCGCCTGCTCGCCATTCTCCGCTTCGAAAACCTGATAGCCCCATTGACGCAGCAGCTCAGCCAGCAGTCGCCGATAGAGCAGCGCGTCATCAACGATCAAGACGGATTGAGGCGGTAGCGCGTCCATAAAAAACCTCAGAAAGGAAGAAACCAGATAAGCGAGATAGTGCCCTCGCGGAATTTCGCGTTGGCGCTACTGCGGCCGGGAAAGCGCGTGCCGCTGTAGTTGCTGTACTGAAGCGAAAAAGAGCCTGGCGTATAGCCGGCATAGCCAAAGCTGTAGCTGTAGTCGCCGTTCCACGGCTGCTGCTGTTCAGAGTGCGGAAACCAGAAGGCGGTGGCGCGGATAAAAAAGTGCTGCTTAAAGGTATACCCGCAGCCGCCCAAGCCAACCTGCTTATTTGAGCGCAGATCGTTATCCGCCAGCGAATAGTAGCGCGGCACCCAGCTGAAGCCGACCTGGCAAGTGAGCGCGTCTCCTTTATTAATTAGCAGATGCTTCTCCAGCGCCTTTGGCAGCGAAAATTTATAGGCGAAGGTAAAGGCGCCCTGTTCAAAATAGGTAAAACGCGAATTTCCCGAAGGAAACAGGTGGTTGTCGCCATAGTTACTATAAACCAGGCTAAAGGTATTGGGATGCCAGTCGTCATAGCCGAAGCTATAGCGAAAATCGGTGGTGTATTTATCGAAATCGGTAACAGGCGCACGCAGCGTGACGTTAGCAAACCAAAAGCTGTAGGGAGAATATTGCAGGCTGAGGTTCAACCGCTGATTGATTTTCTTCTCCTGATGGGCCGATTCCGAACCATTAGGGATAGAGAGCCACTGCTCTTTCAGCCCGCTCGAAAGACTAAGCGCGCTGGAAAATTTATCCTTGTTGCCGGAAAACAGGCGGCCCCAGCGGCTGGTGAACACTCCGGCCTGGCCAGGTTCGCCCTCTGCTGAAACCGTTTCGCTGTCGGTCGAAGCGGCAAAAGCAGGCGACGCCGCGCCTGCGGCAAAAGCGATCATCAGCCATCCTGCACCTCTGGCTGGAAGCCCCGGGTAAACCATGCAGCACTCCTCGCTTAATTAGGAATAAAACGCCCGCCAATCTCTTTTTTCGCCATCCACCACAGCACCCCCAGTGCGGCCAGATGAATCAGTGTGTTGCGTATCCAGGCCTGATGCCAGAGATCGAAGTGCACGAACTGGCTGACCGCCATCACCACGAAAACGTGCACGATAAAGGTGTAGAGCGAGTGCTGTCCGAGCGGAATAAGAAACCAGCCGCCCGCACGCTCAATAGGCCGCCAGCAGAAGGTCAGTACCAGATAAACCAGCAGCATCAGGCAAAAATCGTTCAGCACACGGCAGGGACCGAGCGCGTTTTTACTGGCGAGATGGTAGTAAAACCAGTTGAAATCGGCGGGCGGAATCACATGCATCAGCAGAAACGGCGGCATAAAAGGATTCGTGTGGTTCTGAGCGATAAACATCATCACAAGGGCATAGATCACCATGACGCCCATTACGATGTAGCCACCGGGTGTGCGAGCCAGCGACATGAGTTCATCTTTGTACCAGCCGCAGCACATGCCTAGCACATAGATAAACTGCCAGGCAAGTAGCGGAAAGGCAAACTCGAACTGAGCCACCGTCAGCCGCGTAGGCCAGAGGTGATAGCAGACGTAGCCCGCCAGCGAAGCCAGCAGCAGCCATCCCACGCGGCCTCCCTGCAGCAGCGTCAGAAACAGCGGGCTGAGCAGCAGCAGACAGATATAGAGGCCGAGTATCTGCGTCTGATGCGGCCCAATTTGCAAATAAAGAATGATATTGAACCAGGTTTCTTTTATCTGCGGCGTAGTGGGAAATAGCGACCAGATAGTGCCAGAGTGGCGATCGACAAAATGGGTAACTTCAAAGGTATTGATAAAGGGAAGGTGCGACAGCAGCAGCATGATGCCGATGATAGCCAGGTTGACCAGATAGATTTTTCCGGCCCGCCGCCACAGGGTCCAGCTCACCGTCAGCAGCGCCTCTTTTTGCAGCCGCTGGCGGTTGAGCATGCCCAGCATAAAGCCAGACAAAATAACGAAGCCCTCGGCGCCGGTGGTCAGGCCGAACCGCTCCCAAGTAAAAATATTCACCAGCGACAGCAGCTCGGTGTGCGCCACCACCATCATCACCAGCGCGATGCCGCGCAGCATATCGACACGCAGATCGCGCTTTCCAGGCATTGCATAGCGCCAGGCGCGCCAGTCAAGGCTTACCGTTTCAGGCTCAACCGCCACATCCGCCATAAATGATTACCATAAGTGATGTAAAAATGTTTTTTAGTTAAATTAAATAGATCGTTACTCTGTAAGGAGAAGTTTAGCGCTGTTGCAGTTTAAGTCACGCTGAAATGAAAAAATTCTTAATCTACTTGTAAACTGCTGTAATATAATACTATATAAAATGTAAGAGAGCCTGTGTAGTCTGAGGAACCACTCTGCCGTCACATCCGCTCCGCTAATAAACATAAAAATACTTTAATTATCATTATTTATCATGCTAATGAGTTGATCGCCACCGCCGGGTGAAAAGATAACCAACATACGCTTCCGCTATCAAAACGAGACGCCATGGATTATTACTTTTCACGCTTTGAACATCGTCGTCCGCCCGCCCCGCTTCACACGCCATTATGGGTGTTGCGGCTCTGGCAGGTGCTGGCCGTGGCCGGCCTGATTCTGGGGGCGAACTACATCCGCTGGCGCTGGATGGAGTCGCTCAATATGGACGCACTCTGGTACGCCGTTCCTCTCGCGCTGGCGGAAACGTTCGCCTGGTTTGGCACGCTGCTGTTCACCATAAATATCTGGCAGGTCAAGGACCCGGCCTGTCCGCCACCGCCCGACGAGATTAATCAGTGCCTGCTGGAGCAGGATCGCGCCGAACCGCGCTCGCCCAGGGTCGATCTCTTTATCGCCACCTACTCCGAGGATCCCGAGCTGGTACGTCTCTCTATTCGGGATGCGCTTAAGCTGACCTATCCCACGCCGCTCGACCTCGCCATTCACGTGCTGGACGACGGTCGGCGGCCTGAAATGCGCGCGGTGTGCGAACAGGAAGGGGTGAACTACATCACGCGTGAAAACAATATCGGCTTCAAGGCGGGCAACATTCGCAACGGCATGGAGCAGACCGACGGCGACTTTTTGGTGATTTGCGATGCGGATACCCGCGTCTTCCCCACGCTGTTAGCCAATACTCTGGGCTATTTCCGCGATCCCGACGTTGCCTGGGTGCAGACGCCGCAGTGGTTTTATGATCTGCCCGAGGGTGAGCGTTTTGCTGACTGGCTGTGCCGCTGTGCCGGCCTGCCGGGCTATCTGTTCGGCCGCGCTGCAGAAGGGCTGTTTGGACGGCTAACGGTCGGCAGCGATCCTTTTTTCAATGATCCGCGCATGTTCTACGACGTGATCCTGCGCCGCCGTAACTGGGCGAACGCCGCATTCTGCTGCGGCGCGGCGTCGGTTCACCGTCGCGAGGCGGTGATGCAGGCGGCGCTACGCAGCTACGTATTCAGCGTCGAAGAGGAGATTTCGCGTCATACCCGCGACATTCGCGATGAAGAGATGCGCGCCACATTGAGCCTGGCGATGCGCCCGCACGTTATCGCCGATACCGAGCTGACGCCCTACAAATTTCACGTATCGGAAGATATCTACACCTCTATCGTGCTGCACGGCGACGGCGGGCGCCGCTGGCGTTCGGTTATGCATCCCGGCATCGAATCGAAAATGCTTTCGCCGCAAGACCTGCTCACCTGGATGATCCAGCGTTTTAAATATGCGGCGGGTTCGCTGGATATTCTGTTCCACGATAATATTTTCAGCCGCCGCCGCTTTAAGCTCAGCCTCGGGCAGACGCTGATGTACAGCACTACCTTCTGGTCCTATCTCGCCTGTATCTGGAACACCGTGTTCCTGATCTCCCCATTGATCTATCTCTTTACCGGTATTCCGCCAGTATCGGCCTATTCGACGCCCTTTTACCTGCACTTTCTGCCTTTTTTCATCGTGTCGGAACTGGCGTTTATGTTCGGCACCTGGGGTATTTCCGCCTGGGACGGGCGCTCTTCCTATCTCGCTTTTTTCTCCGTTAACCTGCGCGCCCTGAGCACGGTGCTGCGCGGCGAAAAGGTCAAGTTTCACGTGACGCCGAAAGAGCGGCAGTCGGGGCGCTTTCTCTATCTGGTGAAGCCGCAGCTGGCGATTGTGGCGCTGACGCTGCTCGGTCTGATTTGGGGCGGCATTCAGGTGGCGCGCGGCAACGTCGACGACCCGTCGGGCTATGTGATTAACATATTCTGGGGCGCGGTCAATATCGCCGCCATGATGCCTATGATTATGGCGGCGATGTGGACGCCGCCTGCCACGCAGAAGGCGGAAGCAGAATGAGCCTGAAATCGGGCATTTATAGCGCGCGCAGCTATCTCACGATTCTGATCGGCTTTTTAATCGGCTTCGCCATCGTACTGTGGGTCGAACGGCAGATGCCGACGCGCGTCGAAACCACGGACGGCATTGTGCTCAGCGACTCTTTTCCGCCGCTGCCTGAAGCGCGCGAGCTGACCTTCGACGAGGCGGTCTGGGCGCGTGTTGCCTGGCAATACTTCGTCAATAACAGCCAGACCAACGGGCTGGTAAACGCCGAGGCAGACGAGCCCTGGCTGAGTCTGTGGAGCACCGGCAGCTATCTGCTTGCGGCTATCGCGGCGCAGCGGCTCGCCATCATTCCCGAGGCGGAGTTCGACGATCGCATCGGCTCGGCTCTGACGACGCTGGGCACGCTGCCGCTCAAGTCTGACGGGTTACCTTCCGCCTTTTATCACGCCGAGACGCTGGAGACGCTGCCGTCAGCAGCGGAGAATACCGGTTCGGCCATCGATATGGGGCGACTGCTGATGCCGCTGCAGATCCTGCTCTGGCGCTATCCGCAGCATGCGGCGGCGGTCAATCAGCTGCTTTCGCGCTGGCAGCTTGCGGGGCTGCTGCAGAGTAGCGGGCTGCAGGGTGCCAGTCTGCCGGTCAACCGCTGGATGATCCACACCGACGATCCGCGCGGCAGCTATGGCTATCGCCTGTATGCGGGCAGCGTGCTGCGACTGATTAACGCTTCCGCCGGCCTGGCGGTAAGCCAGCCGCCGGACGGCCTGAAGCTAGTGGAGATTGATGGCTACGCGGTGCCTGATGAAGGTCTGCGCACGCCCTGGGGCAAGCAGCCTTCCCTGATCAGCATGCCCTATCTGCTAACCGGGCTGGAACAGGGCTTCGACGCACGCAGCGGCGAAATCACCTGGCGCATTATGCAAATCGTTCAGAATCGCACCGGCATGCCAGCCGATGCAGGCGATATCAACAGCGACTATGCCGAACAGGCGCCCGACTTCGTCGGCGCGCTGCCGGGCAGCCAGTCGCTGCCGGTTCAGGAAGACAGTAATGACGCCAGCGAAGCGCTCACCAGCCGCGCCCTGATCTCTACCCGTTCCGCCTTTGCCTGGTATGCGCTGTTCCGTAATCGCTGGAGCGAGACGCTGCGCGCAGAGATGCGGCCGATGCTTGAGCCAGGCAAGGGCTGGAAGGCTGGCTTTAATGCCGACGGCTCGGTCAACGCCGCTATCGATGCGGATACCAACGCAATGGTGCTGGAAAGTCTCTCCTATATCGCCCACGGTCAGCTTCTTTGCCTGGGCTGTCTCGCCGCCCCTTTACCCGCTAAGCAGCCGCAGCAACAAGGAGTAACAACGAAATGAGATCTTTATGCCTTCGCCGGTCCGGCCTTGCTGCCCTGCTGGCTGCGCTGGTGCTTCTGGCGCCCGCGACTCAGGCGGCGGCCAGCCTGCCCGCTTCCGATTACAAGGTGCGTCACGGCGAGCTGAACGAGCGCGAAATGGCGGTGGCGAGAAACGCCTGGGCCTATTTTGTGGCCAATACGCAACCCACTACCGGACTGGTAAACGCAGTTAACAAATATCCCTCCACCACCATGTGGGACAGCGCCTCCTATCTTGCGGCAATGACGGCGGCGCGCGAGCTCGGCATTATCGATAAAGCGGAGTTCGACCGGCGTCTGCTGCAGTTTATGGCGACCCTAAACAAACTGGTGCTGTTCCAGAACCAGGTGCCCAATAAGGTCTATAATACCATTACCGGGCAGAAGGTGAACTACCTGAACAAACCGGGCGAGATCGGCTTCTCCGCCATTGATATCGGCCGCATGCTGCTCTGGCTGAAAATCATCAAAGAGCGCTACCCCGAGCACGGTAACAGCATCGACAACGTGGTGCTGGGCTGGGATTTTACCCATGTCGTAGATGACTGCGGCACGCTCTACGGCGCCTATGTCGACGGCAAAAAACAGACACAGTACGTGCAGGAAGGCAGACTAGGCTATGAGGAGTATGCCGCCGCTGGCTATCAGCTGTGGGGATTTACCACCTGCCAGGCGAGCCGGCCGGAGCCTTACGCGCTGGCTGACATCTACTGCGTGCTGGTGCCCTACGATTCGCGCGATCCGCGTATGACCAACCAGCACAACTACGTGGTAACCGAATCTTATCTGCTGCACGGCCTGGAGATGGGCTGGGACAACGCCGAAGATCGGGATAACGATGCGCGCGATTTCAGCCATCCGTGGATGAAAAACTTCGCCGATCGCGTCTATCAGGCGCAGGAAAACCGCTACATGATCACCGGTACGCTCACGGCGCGCTCGGAACACCAGCTCGATAAATCACCTTACTTCGTTTATGACACGGTGTTTAGCGATGGCTATAACTGGAATACCATTACTGACAAAGGCCAGTATGTGCCCAACGTCGCGGCAGTCTCGCTTAAGGCGGCGCTCGGCATGTGGGTGCTCTGGGACTCGCCCTATACTGACCGCCTGTTCGACAACATTGAAAATGCCAGCGAAAAAAACAAAGGTTATTACGAAGGGCTTTACGAAAACGGCGACGGGCCAATTAAGGAGTTCACCGCTAACAACAACGGCATCATGATGGAAGCACTGCTGTTTAAAAAAGAGGGCAAGCTGCTGCGCTTCAACAGCAACGATCCGCGTAAGACCAGCTATGCGCCCTCTATGTGGGAGAAACGGCTGGTCGATATTTTCGAGCCGAACAATACGCCCCGCAATCGCCCATTCCTGAACGTCACCCCAGGCATCAAAAACTGGTGCGAGCAGAGCGGTACCGCCGTGCGCAGCGCCCCTTCGTGTCAGGCCTGCAAATGTGCACGCTGCGACAGTCAGGCGCCCGTTAAGTTACCGCCGGTGGCGACGACATGCCTAAAACAGTAATTCGGCTACTTCTCGCGCTGCTGCTGCTGGCGATAGCGCTGGTTATCGGCCTGCTTGCCTGGAACCAGGCGACAGGCTGGCGCTGGCTGGTCAACGGCGGCTGGCACACCACCGCGCGGATGGGCGCGCTCAGCGATCAGGAACGACGCTGGGCGATTGTCGCCTGGCGCTACTTCGAGAATAACGCCCAGCCCAAAACGGGGCTGGTCAACGGCAGCGATAAACGGCCGGTGGTCAGCCTGTGGCAGATGGGCGATACTTTGATCGCCCTCACGGCGGCGCGCCAGCTCGACCTGATCGACGACGCGGCGTTCGATCGCCGTCTGACGCTGATCCTCGGCACCCTGAACCGCCTACCACTCACCTCGGCGAAAGTGCCCAACCTGCTCTACAGCGCCACCAGCGTGGCGATGGTGGGCTATGCCAATACGCCGCAGGTGATCGGCTGGTCGGCGAAAGATATGGCCCGGCTGATGATGGCGCTGCGCATCGTGGCGGCGTTTCATCCCCAATACAGCGAATACCTGGAGCGCGTGGTTCTGCGCTGGGACTTCTGTCGCGTGGTGGATGATAAAGGACAGCTTTACGCCGGACAGATGCGCGATGGAAAACTGACGCCGCAGGCTGAAGGCCGTCTTGGCGATAGCGAATACAGCGCAGCGGGATTCGGTCTCTGGGGTTTAGCCAACGACCAGTCGCTGCGTCCGCCGGCGCAGCATGTGATTATTGACGGGCTGGAGCTCGATATCGATGCGCGCGATCCGCGCACCACCTGGACCCCTGCCGCGATTACCACCACGCCTTACGTGCTGAGCGGCATGGAGTACGCCTGGACGCTGCCCGGCGCCGATCGCGATATCGTGACGCTTCAGCGCCAGCGCGCCAGCAACGTCTATCGCGTGCAGGAGATGCGCTGGCAACAGAAAAATATTCTGACTGCCCGTAGCGATTTCAATATTTCCGGGCCGCCCTGGCACGTCAACGACACCATTTTCGCTAACGGTTACGCCTGGAACACGCTGGCTGACGAAGGCAAATGGGTGCCGCGTCTGGCGCAGGTGTCGACCCGCGCCGTATTCGGTCTCTGGGCGCTGTGGCAAACGCCGTTTACCGATGCGCTGATGGCGATGACCCAGCGCCAGAACGATCCGCAGCGCGGCTGGTTTGAAGGACGCGTCGAGGCGACCGGCGACTACAACCGCGCCATTACACTCACCACCAACGCCATGGTGCTGGAGGCGCTGCTGTTCAAAACCAATATGGGCGCGCTGCTGCGCGACAGCGAACTGAACGAGCAGAGCTATTTCCGCCGGCAGCTGGAAGATCCCTTCACTGCGCCGAAACGCTGTTTTCCTCTTAACAACGCCGCCCTGCGCAGCAGCCCGAATTAAGGAGGCGTGATGCCTGTAAGCCAGTTTCCTAAAGCGCTCGACTCGCTACGCGCGGCGGTGCTGATGTATGACGATCAGGAGCGACTGATCGCTTTTAACAACCAGGTGGTGCGCTTCTATCCCGGCATAGAAGCGCGTATTCGTCTGGGCATAACGCTGACGCAGTTGGTCGAGGGCTTTATCGCTTCCGCCTACATGACAGAAAATCATCAGAGCCGCCAGGCGATGATTGATAATCTGGTCAGCCGCTGCCGCCTGGATAATCACAGCGAGATGCGCCGCATCGGCAACCGACAGGTCTTTGTGCAGCACAACCGCACGCCGGAAGGCGGCATCGTCAGTCTGCATATCGATATAACGGGTTTCGAACCTATCAGCGAGTCGCGCACCCAGCTGCACGCCGACTTCGTTCTGGCGGCGGAATCCACCCAGATCGGTATCTGGGACTGGCAGCAGCAGAAAGATCTTCTGCAGATCAACGACGCGCTGCTCAACATGCTGGGCTATCCGCGCGAGACCTGGCACTACAGCGCCAGCTTCCTTGATACCCTGCTGCATCCCGACGACCGCGAGCCGCTGCAGCAGCTCTTTTCCAGCGCCAGCAGCAAGCACCTGCCGTTATTCGAGAGCGAAATACGCCTGTTACACCGTAACGGAAACTACCGCTGGATGCTGCTCTCCGGGCAGGTGGTCAGCGTCACCGTCGGCGGCGAAACCGCGCGCGTCATCGGCACGCTGCAGGACATCACTAAACGTAAAGAGGCAGAGCAGCTTTCTCTGCAGGCGCTGGCCGCTGCGCGCGCCGCGAACGAGGCGAAGAGTATTTTCCTCGCTAATATGAGCCACGAGATCCGCACGCCAATGAACGGCATTCTCGGCATGACACAGCTCTGTCTGGATACTCAGCTCACCGCAGAGCAGCGCGAATATATGACACTGGTCTACCACTCGGCCCATACGCTGCTGCGCGTCATAAACGATATTCTCGACTACTCCAAAATCGAGGCGGGCAAGATCGAGCTAGACGAGGAGGAGTTCCAGCTGCGCGGCTTTCTGCATGCGCTGATGCGGCCGCTGATGCCCGCCGCGTCGGAGAAAAATGTCGAACTGCTGGTTAATGTTGCGCCGGACGTGCCCGATCTGCTGACGGCGGACAGCGTGCGGCTGCGTCAGGTGCTGACTAACCTGGCGAGTAATGCGCTGAAGTTCACCCCGTCCGGCGAGGTCGAGCTCTCCGTGCGCCGCGATGTGCAGAGCAACAGGCTGCGCTTCCAAGTGCGCGACACCGGTATCGGCATTCCAGCTGACAAGCAGCAGCTGATTTTTGAATCCTTCAGCCAGGCGGACACCTCGACAACGCGCAAATATGGCGGCACCGGGCTGGGGCTGACGATTTCGGCGCGACTGGTGGAGATTCTTGGCGGCGAGCTGCGCGTGCAGAGCGAACCGGGTAAAGGCAGTATGTTCAGCTTTACCTTGGCGGTGCCGCACCAGCCCGTCAGCGACGTTCTGAAAACTTCGCCGCGTTTCGACAGCGTACCGGTGCTGGTAGTGGACGATAACGCCACCAACCGCCATATCATGAGCGATATGCTGCGCAATATGGGCCTGCTGCCGAGCCTGGCGGCCGGTGCCGACGAGGCGCTGGCGATTCTACAGGCGCATCCCGGCTTTTCGCTGATCCTGCTGGATGCGCAAATGCCCGACAAAGACGGCATGACGCTGGCGCAGGAGATCAAAGCGACGCCCGCGCTGGCCGCCAGCCAGATCATTATGCTCAGCTCAATGAGCCGCGTGATGGACGCCGATCAGCTCGCCCGCATCGGCGTGAACTACTTTCTTGGCAAACCCGTCGACCAGCGTGAGCTGTATGACGTCATCAAACAGGCGCTGGCGCTGCAGCCGACCAGCGCCGTCGCGCCCCTGCCGCCGCTGCGCGAGCTTGCCGCCAGCTCGGAGCGGCCGCTACGCATTCTGCTGGCGGAAGATAACCTAGTGAACCAGAAGCTGGCCGCGCATTTCCTGACGCGGCTCGGCCACCAGTTCGCCATCGTCGGCAATGGTCTCGAAGCGCTGGAGCAGCTGGATAAGGCGAACTGGGATTTAATCCTGATGGATCTGCAGATGCCCGAACTGGATGGCGAGCAGGCGACGCGCCTGATCCGCGAGCGCGAGGCGAACCGTCCCGGAAGGGCGCACCAGCGCATTATCGCCATGACCGCGCACGCCATGAAAGGCGATAAAGAGTTCTGTCTGCAACACGGCTTCGACGGGTATCTGTCTAAGCCGGTGAGCCTGGAATCTCTGAACGACGAGATCCTCCGCGTCGTCACGCTGCCGACGCCTGCGCAGCACGCTCCGCCCTCGCTGCCGCCCGATCGACACACGCTGGCGGCGCGGCTCGGTCTAGACGACGCGTTGCTGAGCGAGCTGCTGGCGCTGTTCGCCGCCGGACTGCCGGAGATGCTGGCGCAGCTGAAATGCGCGTTCCATGAACAGGATATGACGCGTATACGTCGCCTGGCGCACAAGCTGCGCGGCGAAGCCTCGACCTTTGGCTTCGACGCTTTCACGCGCTATTTACAGGCGCTGGAGGAGTCAGCCCGCGATGAGGCGCAGCTGGAGAGCGCCGCATTGACAAGCGAACTCGAGCAGCATTCAGATGCGCTCTTCATTCAACTTCGCCACCTGCAGGAGAAGCTATGATGCGTTACGCCCTGGTGCTGAGCGTCTTGATTTGCGCGCCGCTGTTCGCCGCGCCGCTTCCGCCCCCGCAAAGCTGGTCGCTGGCGGGAGAATGGCGCGCCCACGACGCCAACGATGCCGATTTTGTCGGCTGGCGCGGCAGCGATCAAAAGTGGCGCAAGCTGCGCGTGCCGGCAAACTGGTACAGCGCCGGCTGGGATCATCAGGGCGCGCTCTGGTACCGTACCGAATTTTCTCTGCGCAAGTCGGCTGCCGATCGGCTGGCGACGCTGGAGTTCGACGGCGTCGACTACTTCGCCGACGTCTGGCTCAACGGCAAGAAACTGGCACGGCATGAAGGCTATTTTCAGCGCTTCGCCGTCGATATTACTGACACTCTGAGGCGCTATAACCGGCTGGCGGTGCGCGTCGACAGCCCGTTCGAAGATCCGCAAAAGAACTGGCCGCTGCGTAAAAACCTGATGAAAGGCGTTCTGAATCAGCACGACTCCCGGCCTGGCGGCGCCTGGTCGCCGCAGGGACAGGACGCCAACTCCGGCGGCATCTGGTCGCCGGTGAGGTTACGCATCAGCCGCAGCGTGGCGATCGATAACGTGATCCTCAGGCCCGACTGGTCGCAGGGGCTGACGCAGCCACGCCTGCGCGTCGAGTTCGTTTATCGCGCCCCGGCGGCGAAAGCGGCCACGCTGGAACTCACCGCCCGACCCGATAATTTCAGTGGCGAGACCTATCGCCTCTCGCAGGACGTGAAGCTGCAGCCGAGCGACTACGCGACGCAGCGCATCGCAGTCACGCTACCAATGCCAAAGGCGCAGCTCTGGTGGCCGAAGGGCTACGGCAAGCCGAATCTTTATCAGGTACAGGTCAGGCTGCGCGACGACCAGGGCTTGCTTGACCAGCGTAGCAGCCGCACCGGGCTGCGTCAGGTGGTGGAGCAGACGCAAAATCAGGGCTGGCTGGTCAACGGTCAGCGCCTGTTTATTCGCGGCACCAACTACATCGGATCGCCCTGGCTCAGCACCATGAATAAGGCGCGCTACGCGCGCGATTTTGACATGGCAGAGGCGATGAACGCCAACGCCATCCGCGTTCATGGCCATGTAGCCAGCCGCGCGCTCTATCAGGCAGCAGACGAGCGCGGACTAATGATCTGGCAGGATGTGCCGCTGCAGTGGGGCTACAACGATACGCCCGCCTTTGCTGACAACGCGGTCAGACAGACGCAAGAGATGGTTGAACAGTTCGGCAACTCGCCAGCGGTGTTGGTCTGGGGCGGACAAAACGAGCCGCCGTTCAACTCACCGTGGATGGCCAAACGCTTTCCCGACTGGCATAAAGAGCTTAACCGCAACCTGATGCAGCGCGTGGCGGATACGCTGGCGCAGGACACCACCCGCATTGTGCATCCCTTCTCCGCCGTCGAAGAGCATTACTGGGCAGGCTGGTATTTCGGCACGCTTGCGAACCTGCTGGAACCGGCGAAAACCGCTACTATCACCGAATTCGGCGCCCAGGCGCTGCCCCGGCTCGCTACGCTGCGCACCTTTATTCCGCGCAGCGAACTCTGGCCTGACACGACAAAGCCGGGCGATCCTAAATGGACGCGCTGGAAGTACCATAATTTTCAGCCTATCCAGACCTTCCAGAACGCGAAAATTTCCCGCGGCGACTCTATCCAGACCTTTATCGCCAATACTCAGCGTTATCAGGCGCGGCTGGTCGCCATCGCTGCGGAGAGTTATCGGCGTCAGCGTTATCAGCCGGTTACCGCGCTGTTTCAGTTTATGTTCGTTGAAACCTGGCCCTCGGTTAACTGGGGCATAGTGGATTATCTGCGCCAGCCGAAAGCCGGCTATTACGCCCTTCAGCGTGCTTACCAGCCGTTGCTGCCGTCGATTGAGCCGAACAGGCTCGACTGGAAAGTCGGTCAGCCCGGAAAGATTAACCTGTGGGCGATTAACGATTTGCCGGTTGCTTATCAGGGCAGCCGACTTGAGTGGCGCATCGTTCAGGGCGACAGCGTACTGGCCCAGGGCAAGCAGCAACTCGATATTGACGCCGATAGCGGCAAAAAAGTGGTTGAGCTGCCGGTGACGCCGTTACGTCGCGGCGCGCTGAGGGTGTCGGTGACGATCAGCAAAGAACGACGGGCGCTGGCGCATAATCAGATGGAGTTCGAAGTCGCGCCCTAAGCGCTAATCCCCCAGCTGCATCAGCCAAGCGATCAAGGCCTCGCTGCCCGGCTGCGCGATGGCAGCTTTCGACCCGGTAGTCGATCTGTACAATGCGGTAAGTCTTCGCTACGCCGTCCCGGTCAGGGATGAAAATGGGGACACTTACCGAGGCTGCCCCCGTCTTATCATCGCAGGCGGCAGCGAGCCGTTTGATACGATGAAAGAAGGGCACCCGGCTCTGGAATACCCGGATGCCGGCGAAGTGGTGTGGTGCGACGATGCAGGCCTCACCTGTCGTCGCTGGAACTGGCGGCAGGGCGTGAGGACCCGCCTGAGCGCATCAGACAAACATATGTAGTTCATTCTGGAAAGCCTGCCTGAAATGCCCCTCGTTGCCCTGCATGAAGCCGGGAAAATGCTGACAGAAGGGCTTGAAGCCATGATGCCAGGCCTGCAGTACAGCGTGTCGCTTATTGAAGCTTTCTGAAACCGGTCGCTGTACCATGTAACACTGCGCGGACGCGTCATAAATCAGCGCATTTCTTTCTGACTTTTATCTCTGAGTAACATATATAATTATCTGCAACACCTGCAGGCTTTGCTACCGGGGCAGGCCTCACTATGGCAATTGGTGCACAGAACGCGTTTGCCCTGCGTCAGGGACTGCAGCCAACTTCGTCTGGCTGGTTGTAGCCACCTGCTCTCTGGGCGATATCATGCTTATTCTTTCCAGTGTGACAGGCAATGGTCATCTTATAGAGGCCTGGCCGGACCTGCTGCAGATCCTGCGGTTTGCGGGCGCCGCGTTTCTGGCGGTGTACGGGCTGATGGCTGCATGGCGCTCCGTCAGGGATGCAGAAGCACTTAAGCTTGCTGACGGAAGTGCCGGAAACCGTAAAAAAGTGCTATTGACCTGTCTGGCCTTTACGTTCCTGAACCCGCATGCTTATCTGGACACGATAGTGCTCGTTGGCAGTCTTTCCACACGCTATCGCGGCGCAGGAAAGTGGATGTTTGGTCGCGGAGCCTGTATTGCCAGTGAGATGTGGTTTACCACGCTGACGTTCGGCGCGCGTTATCTTCAGCCGGTATTTCGCAGGTCCGTTGCGTGGGGCGTGCTCGATGCTGCTATAGCTCTCTTCATGCTGTCTCTCAGTGCCATGCTGATTGCGAACCCCATCCAGTGATAATCGGCAGCAGGTTAATTTCGCCTGCTGCTGTTACGCTGACTTTTGCTGTATGATCCTCCCAGAGTTAAATAAGATGAATATCCGCTTCTCGCTCAAAGCGAACATCAAGGGGTCCGCTTGGAAAACGGAAAATATCCTACGCTAAGCCTGTTTTTTGTACAGACTGCTGTCTATGCAACGGGAGAACGCGGCGCTGAGCGAGCGCGTCACGGGCTTGAGCAGGCAGGTGCAGAGTTTGAGCGATCAGCTGCGCCGGTTGTCGCAAGGCTGAACAGTATTGAGGCGCACCGGGAGCAGGAGCGCGCGGCGCAGCACCAGAAAGCGCTGGAGCTGGAACGATCGCAGCGGCAGCGGACGTACAACGGTCCGTCGCTGTGACAAACCGGGTAAAACAGGGCTTCCGGCGCAGATCCCCGCCGAAAGCCGGTGCCATTCACCCGGCTGCATGGCTATGCAGTCGGGTGAAATTTATCAGGCGCAGAATGCGCGGTTTAGCGGGGAGTTTGCTGCCGGTTTTGCCGGGCTGACGCCGCATTCGCGCCGAACCCGTCCGGGGCGGTGCCGGTAAGGGATGTTATGGTAAATGCGGAATTTTTTAATTATATGGAGTGTATTTTTATGAGAATTAAAAAACCTCACCTTCGTCCGATAGTCATAACCTTATCCGTTGGTGGGATTTTGTTGACTTCTATTTTTCTGATTGTCGTTATTATGGTTTTTCAGCGCGAAAATATAGAAAAAGATTTGCTTGATGCTAATTCATCGTACGCTATGAAAATGTCAGATGTAATGAGTAATTATATTGAAATGGCTCAAAGTGAATTGGCGTATGGTGCAAAAAAAATAGAATCAACTAATGACATTGATTCACTTAAAAATGAGGCGGATAGGTTAAGATTGCAGTCTGGTATGTTTAATTCAGTTCTTGTTATTAGTAATGGCGCTGTTGTTCTTGCGACTTCTCCAGAATCACTTGGTTTAGTTGGTGTCCACTTGAATTCAAGTGCCAGTAAATTGGCGATTGAGGGCAAAAAACCATTCGTATCCGCGCCTTACAAATCAGCTGCTGGGAATTTGATTGTTTTGTTGTCACATCCTATTTATGATAAGAATGGCAATTACATAGGGTATGTCGGCGGGTCTATATATCTAAAGAAACATAGTTTGTTTAGCGATGTTTTGAGCAGGCATTTTTTCAAGAGCGACACTGAAATTAGCATTGTTAGTGATGATGGAACTGTGATCTTTAATAACGATAACAGTGCTGTTGGTCGGCCCATGGTTATGTCTGATGATTTGAAATCAAAGTTAACGGAGTCTGATAGAGGTGAGGGGGCATTTTTTTCTTCGGGGAATAGATATCTTCTGGGTTATGCTCATATGAAAAATACTGCTTGGAATGTGTTGGTTTATAGCCATGCTGACAGCGCGACTACTATTCTTATTACTTATGCTAAAAGTGTACTTGTTCTGCTAATTGTAATAATTATTACATTTTCACTTCTTTCATATTTCATTGCCTCCCGAATTTCAATTCCTTTAGAAAAGCTTGCTATATCTACCAATGCTAAAGATATAGGGGCTTCGTTAGTTTATATTAAAGCTATCAATGCTTGGTATGCCGAAGCTGATCGACTTAAAAAGGCACTTTTTACGCATATTAAAGTAATGATGGAAAGGGTTGATTCTTTAAATGAGGTGGCGGTTAAAGATCCCCTTACCGGCGTGAACAATAGATTGGGATTTTCAACTAAAATACAGAATAACAAGTGTGGGGCAGGAGCTTCAGTTATTGCTATTGATGTTGATTTTTTTAAAAAAATAAATGATAGTTTCGGGCATGGGGTCGGAGATGAGGTGCTTGTTTCTTTGGCTCAGATTATTAAGTCTTGTTGCCGTAGTGAAGATATTATTTGTCGGTTTGGTGGAGAAGAGTTTGTTGTTTTTCTGCCGAATACATCTGTGGTAACAGCGGAGTGTGTTGCGGAGCGTATTAGGAGTGTTATTGAACGTACTGTTTTCCCTAATAACTTGCGTGTCACCGTATCTGCTGGTGTGGCAACACAAGATGATCCTCTTGGTGGGATCGATTTTTTGCTGAAAAATGCTGACGATGCTCTTTATCAAGCCAAAGGAGAAGGGCGTAATAAAGTGATTGTATATAGCGCTATGTGAGTTTTTTGATGACGCTTTACGCGCTAGTGTGTCGTTTTTTTTGTGGGGAGGAGGGTTCAAGAAGCGGATCCTCTTGTTATCCCTTCGATGTCGTCGTAAGCTCATGCCCTGTAAACAAAAAAACCACCGCTACCAACGGTGGTTCGTTTGCCGGAATTCAGAGCTACCAACTCTTTCTTCCGAAGGTAACTGGCTTAAGTGGAGCGCAGATACCAAATAGGGGTCCGCTTGGAAAACGGAAAATATCCTACGCTAAGCCTGTTTTTTGTACAGACTGCTGTCTACTGAGCGTAATGAACGGTATTTCCCCTGTCCCAGCTTGAGGTTTGTTCGCCAGACGTAATCCCCACTCAGGTTGATGTGTTCCCATCCCAGAGGGGACAGATGAGAAATCAGCTGGTCATTGAATGGGATCCCTTTTCGCTTCAGAGAATCTATGGCTCTTTCTATATATACCGTATTCCAGAGTGAGATCGCCGCAGTCAGCAACGTCAGCCCACTGGCCCGGTAACTCTGGTTTTCCAGTCCCCGATCTCTGATTTCCCCCAGCCGGTGCATAAAGACTGCGCGCGCAAGGGCATTGCGGGCCTCACCTTTATTCAGCCCTGCCTGTACGCGTCGACGCAGGGAAGGATCCCGGAACCAGTCCAGCATAAACAATGACCTCTCGATGCGACCAATTTCCCTCAACGCTTTTGCCAGACCATTTTGTTTCGGATAGCTGGCCAGCTTTTTCATCATCAGTGATGCTGTTACCGTGCCCTGCTTTACAGAACTCGCCAGACGCAGCACCTCACTCCAGTGAGTTTCAATGTCCTTTAGATTCAGACTGGTTGTGGAGATGATTGAATGAAGCCCCGGATACAACTCGGCTTTTCCATGAATAAACAGCCGCTTGTCATGAAGATCCCGGATCCTTGGCGCAAAAGCGAATCCAAGCAGATGCATCAGCGCGAAAACATGCTCAGTGAAACCTGCTGTGTCGGTGTAATGTTCTGTGATTTCCAGATCGCTTTCGTGATACAGCAAACCGTCAAGTACGTGAGTAGAGTCACGCACACGGCTGATGACTTTGGTATAAAACGGGCTGTACTGGTCCGAAATATGCGTGTAAATCTGCACGCCTGGCTCCTGACCGTATTTCAGATTGACCTGGCCTGCATAGCGCCCATGACTACCCACCCTAAAATTTTGCCCATCAGACGAGGAGGTTGTTCCATCGCCCCAGAATGCCGCCAGAGGCCGTTTTTTCTGGGCATTGACCAGTTCGGCCAGTGCTACTGAATAGGTTTCATCCCTGATGTACCAGGCCTGAATGCCTTCAAGTGACGATTTTGTCGTTCCCGGACAGGATTCGGCCATTTTTGTCAGCCCAAGGTTGATGCCATCGGCCAGAATGGTGGTCAGTAACAACTTTTTGTCTTTAGGTCTGATGTGATGATTTTTGAGATGTGTGAAATGGCGGGTAAAACCGGTCCAGCCGTCCACTTCATCCAGCATTTCAGTAATTTTAGGGTGAGGCAGCATGCCATAAACCAGATCGGCAAAAGGGGATATTGTTGAAGGGACACTGTTATCCAGCGGGGTAATTTTCACGCCTTTATCCGATATATCAACATCGGGCAAATCACCGGCCAGCGCCATCGCATTCACTTCCTCCAGGCGCGATGCCAGAAGCATCATACGGCTCTTGATGTATTCATGGCAATCGGTAGGAATAGCAAGGGGTAGCTGATTATCCCGGAGTGATTTTTCAAAATCACCAGACGGGATCAGATAATCATCGAAATTCTGGTAACGGCGCGACCCTTTTACCCAGATGTCACCAGAACGTAAGGCTCCCTTCAGCTCATTCAGCACGCAAAATTCGTAATATTTTCGATCAATGCCGGAGGGAGTGATCACCACCTTTCTCCAGCTTTCCGGGATGAACCCGGTTGGCGCGGAAGGCGGTACTTTTCGGAGTTGTTTGCGATACATCTCTCTGACGGTCTCCAGCCCATCACTAAGCTGCATTGCAGCGGGAGCAGCCATAAACTGCAACGCGGACAGCATCCGGGGAGCATATTTACGCAGCGTACTGTATTTTTCTGTGATCAGATGCAACGGGTCGAAGTTGTCCTTACGTGACAGGAACCGAGTTTCTTCCACGCTGTTGATGAATTCCTGCCAGGGAAGGACGTCTTCTATTGCGGCCCAGGGATCTTCACCAGACTCTCTGGCGTTAAGCAATGCCTGCCCGACGGTAACGTATTGCTTCAGCTTACTCTGAATCAGCTTACCCGTTTGCTGGAGTCGCTCGGCCTGCGTGCGTTTTGCCCTGCTGAACAGACTGCCCAGAATACGCTCGTGCAGCTCAATAACTTCGTCTGTCAGGGTGGCCCTGGCTTCCGATATGACACAAACAAGCGAGGCATAACGGCGAACATCAGTGAATTTTGCCAGGTCACGGCTACTCATTTTCCTGCCTTCGCGTGCGAGTTTCAGGAGCCGGTTCTGGTGAACGGAAAGCGCAATGCCGTCAGGCAGTGCCAGCGACTCAATCGCATTTAACCGGTCGATATGTTGCAGGACGTTTTTACCATTAATTTTTCCCGGAGGCTGGAGCAGCCAGGCCAGCCGTGAAGGTTGCTCCCCCTCAGAGACTAGCAGGCGGTCCAGCGCCGCTTTATGTCCCGGCTCAAGCTGCGCGGTAAGTGCAGAAAAGACCGCTCTGTCTGCAAGCGTTGTTGCTTCGGCCAAGGTTCGCTCGATGACTTCAACAGAAGGGAATATCACCTTATTATTGTGGAGCCAGGAGAGCATTTCCTCCGCAAGCAAAAAGCCTCTGTCTGTCCGCATGGCGTGGGGATAAAGGTGGCGAATACAGGCTTTTTGTAGCGCCCGGTTGAAGGGGGATAATTCCAGGTAGCGATAAAGTTCAGCCAGATGTTCCCAGCGGGTGACTTCTCTTGATGCATACTCGGCCCACAAATCAGGCTGAAGTTTCAAGTGAGCCGCCAGCCGGGAAACAACCCCGTCGTGAGGGGAGATATTTTTGTCGGGTGGAAATCCCGGCCCTCGCAAATAGCAGAGTAAAACAGCAAAGCCCAGGCGGTTTGCGGGTCTGCGGTGTTTATTAATAAGCGCGAGGTCATGTTCACTCAAAAAGCACATGCGCGTCAGAAGAACGTCATCGTCCGGCACAACCAACAAACGTTCTTTTTCTTCACTGCTGAGTATTTGTCTCCGTGGCATAGATGCTTCCTCTGCATATAGTTTATTTGAGTTATCGCTTTATACTGACCGAAACCGACCGGTTTCGGACACATCAAATAAGGCATGTACGGAAGTGAGTCTTTTTATTTTCGTACAGGCTTTATGATACGTACACCTTTTTCGTACATAAAATAACGTCATGTCACGAGTTTTTGCTTACTGCAGGGTATCTACCCTCGAACAGAACACCGAAAATCAACGTCGGGAGATTGAAGCGGCCGGATTCGCTATCAGACCCCAGCGGCTGATTGAAGAATACATCAGCGGTTCGGTCGCGGCGGCTGAACGACCAGGATTTATGCGTCTGCTTGACCGGATGGAGAACGGTGATGTTCTGATCGTAACGAAGCTGGATCGCCTGGGACGCAATGCGATGGATATCAGAAAAACCGTTGAGCTGCTTTCTGCGTCAGAAATACGGGTTCACTGCCTGGCGCTGGGCGGGGTGGATCTCACCAGCCCGGCCGGAAAGATGACCATGCAGGTTATCTCTGCAGTCGCTGAATTTGAGCGGGACCTGCTCCTTGAGCGTACGCATGCCGGTATTGCGCGGGCCAGGGCATCCGGAAAACGTTTTGGGCGTCCGCCGACTCTGGATGATGAGCAAAAGAAAGTGGTGCTTATACGCATTAACGGAGGAAAAAACATCAGCGCGATCGCCCGCGAATTCAACACGACACGCCAGACTATCCTCAGAGTAAAAGCGGCAATGGAAGACGCTGATGCTCGTTCGTGAGCTGCTTTTTCAGTACATGTCCGCTTTGTGCCCAAGCGGACATAGCTAACTGCCTTTGCTGCGCTCCGCTGCCGGCTATCACACTTACCTATATGTGGACCCGAACAGCAGAGAGTTTACAGACAACTGACCGCAACGTAGGTCGTAATGATGGTGCATCTGATCTGTATGACAAATACATAATCCTTGTCATTGCAGGTTACCACTTCTCCGAAACAAGCCATATGGCTTGAACATAAATGTCTGGGCTCCGCCCGGAAGATTTGAAAAAGATCAGCTTGCAAATACCAGTCTGAATAGCTGGATAATCCCCCTCCAGCGACAGAGGATTACACCATTTGACAAATGTATGCTCCCTGTTTCCAGCTGATTACGGCTATGTGTATTGCCTGAAGCAGCAGGGTACTGATGTAGATAGCAGTTGGGGGTGTTCGCCGTATCGCGACCTGGCAAAAAAATTTATCGCTGACAAGCGAGGGATTTCTATGACCACTGGCGGAAGTTATTTAGCTCGGAAAGTTCTGTGGCTTGAAATCGTATGCGGCTAACGCTCGGTTTTTGACTCGGCCTTTAGCGGTTGTTAATCTGATACCGGTATATAATAATATCCGGAAATGCAGCTTTCGTTAATTTCACTATCTGAACCGGGTAAAGAAATAAAAACATCACTACCTGAACGGCGAAACTCTTTCCTTGCTGGAAGAATATGTAGACAAATTTCAGCTTGCGTACGAATGAGCTCAGCGGGAGTACCTGAAAAGCTGAAGCGGAGATACATATCCCCGTCGCAGTTATACTCGCTGAACTGAACATCTGCAGAGAGCGACAGGGTTAACTTCGTGCAGCATGAGTTTTTGACTGGCTCAAAGGAATAAAGAATAGAAAATGCCTGGCGCTTTCCGGAAAGCATTATCGCCTGATCACCGATCTTTTTCTGATTTCTGCCGTGACATTCCGGGATCTCAATCTCTGATCCGCTGCAGCGATAGGTAAGGCTACTGTTGATGACATGCGGCATCGCCAGTCTGACCACGTCGGGCTCAGGGGGATGGGGACATAAATTGTAAAGTGCCGGAAACATGTTGCTGAAATACCATCCGGGATAAATCCGGTAACGCCCTGGTGCAATGCCAAAGTGTTGAGTAAAGGTGCGGGTAAAAATCTGCTGCGTGGCAAACCCCAGATGCACCCCGATATCCACCACCGGCATTCCGGTCATCTTGAGTCGCATCGCGGCCTTTCACAGCTCCCGTTGCCTTACGTAACTGCCCAGTGAGACACCTGTTTTCTCTGAAAAAAACCGCTGAAGATACCACCTACTGTAGCCCGCCTTGCCGCAATATTCTCAATGGTGAGTTTTCGCTCAAGGTTCTCTTCAATCTACTTGCAAAGTAATTCAATAAACATTTATAACACCCAGTAATCAATATATCCATAGGGCCAGTCACGCCTGATTACAGCCATCACAGCAGTGTGGACCAGAGGCGTGCCTGTCAAAAAAATACGACTGTATTTAACGCGAATTAACTCTGAAGGGAGTGCTGCTTAAGTGCTCACCTGACAGGAAATAACCTTTCAGCATTATGCAGCACTGTTTTGGATGAGGGCACAAACGATATCCCGGACCCTGCTCTTATAACGCAGCAGTAAGGGAAAGGTTGCGTGACTCAGCCAGAATCAAAACCGCACTGGCTATGTGGCTGGAGAATAAACATGCCCCTGCACCGCGCAACCTACCTGACCTGTGGCCTGTGGCGCCAAGCCAGATTAAGCAGGCGATATCAGACTACCGGTCTGACAGGGAAATGATGGGGAATTTTCACTGCCCACGGGGGCTAAATTTTCTTCGAGCCAGCCCAGAAAATTCTGCAGTTTAGGCATGCTCCGGTAACCCAGCGGCATAACGACATGATGAGCGCTGATGGTATGGCTGAAATCTTGCGGGAGTACCCTGACCAGTTTGCCCTGACTCAGAAACTTTTCGGCCAGCAGCTCGCTTTCAAGCACAACGCCGTGTCCCATAGTTGCGGCTTCCAGGCTCATATATGAACGATCAAACCTGAAAAGCCAGGGCTGAGCGGGCTGATCTATATTATGTGCACGGAACCACCCAGGCCAGCGCAGCAGCGTATTTTCCGAATATATCAGCCTGCGTGATATCAAATCATCTGGCGTATTGACGGGCGCGCGCGCAAGGTATTCGGGCGATGCCATGGGCAGAATACGCTCATTTTTCACAGACCTGATATCGTACCCCTTCCATGACGGAAACCCATGGCGAATGGCGATATCGATTTCGCCGCGTCCGAAATCCACTTCATCATACGAGCATGCCAGAGTGACTTCTGTGTCAGGGTGCTGCTGCTGAAATGACTGAATGCGCGGTAAGAGCCACAGATAGCCGAAGGTCGGGGAGCAGTGAATATGGATTTTCTTGGCGCTACCTGATGCTTTCATCTCTGCCGTTGCCTGAACCAGCCCCTGCAGGTGCACGCCAGTCATCCCGAGGTACGCTTCCCCCCTGGCGGTCAGCTTCACGCCGGCAGCGTTACGCTCAAATAACTGACACCCCAGATATTTTTCCAGCCTGGCCAGTTGATGGCTGGCTGCAGAAGCGGAAATACCCAGCGTTTCAGCTGCACGAACCACGTTTCCTGCCCGGGCGATATGCTCAAATACCTGAAGACACTTCAGTGAAGGAATATCCGCGTAATTTCTCATTTCCAGACCTGTATCACTTCAATCAGCCGCTATTTTAACAGTTGAGGAAGATGATCACGATCAATTCCCGATAAATGGTTGACCATTTATCGGGATCGCTCTCACAGTTCAGGTTTTATACAGCCTTACTCAATAGACATCAGGGGGAATTTTATTGTTAATTGGTAAACCATTAAGCCATACCACTCAAGGGAATCTCCGATGACAGAACTGAATCACACGCTGGACGGCCTTTCTGACCATGCCTTTTCTATTCGCCGGTATGCCCTCCGCATGGGTGCCGTGCAGGGTCAGGGCTATATAGGGCAGGCTCTGGGCATTGCTGACGCGCTGGCTGTAGCCTATTTCCATGCCATGTCCTTCCGCGCGGAAGATCCGGAATGGGAAGGCCGTGACCGCTTCCTGCTCTCGATAGGCCACTATGCGATTGGCCTGTATGCTGCCCTCGTTGAAGCAAAGATTATTCCTGAACACGAAATTGAAAACTACGGCAGCGACAACAGCATTCTGCCTATGTCGGGCATGGCGGCCTGTACCCCGGGAATGGAAATCACAGGTGGTTCTCTGGGCCACGGGCTGGGGATCGCGGTTGGCATGGCGCTGGGCCTCAAGAGAAAAGGCAACAATTCGGCTGTGTATAACCTGCTGTCCGATGGGGAACTGAACGAAGGTTCGACGTGGGAAGCGGCGCTGTCGGCCAGCCACTGGGAGCTCAACAACCTGATTGCCCTGGTAGACGTCAACCGCCAGCAGGCAGACGGAGACAGTCAGGAAGTTCTGGCCACAGAGCCGGTAGATAAAAAGTTTGAAGCCTTTGGATGGTTTGTTCAGCGCGTAAACGGCCACGATTTGAAGGCGCTGGTCAGCGCATTCGATGCGGCCCGGCATCATCAGGGCGATCAGCCACGTGTCATCATTCTCGATACGCTGATGGGGAAAGGTGTGTCTTTCCTGGAGGAGAGGGAAAAAAATCACTTCATTCGCGTCGCTGATGCCGAATGGCAGCAGGCAATGGACGTATTAAAGCGCCATATCTGAAAACCACTTCCGATTTTATGAGGTCACTATGACTACCAAAAAACTGACAACCTCCGCCATGATTGCTTCAATCGCTGAAGAAGGTCAGGCAACTATATCTGCTCCCTTTGGCCATTCCCTGGTTCAGCTCGCAAAAGATCATGACGACATTGTCGGCATGTCGGCGGATCTGGCTGCCTATACGGATCTGCACATCTTTTCACGCGAATACCCGGAGCGCTTTTATCAGATGGGCATGGCTGAACAGCTGCTGATGAGTGCCGCTGCGGGGCTGGCCCGGGAGGGCGCAATACCTTTTGTGACGACCTATGCGGTATTCGCTGCACGACGCGCCTACGATTTCATCTGTATGGCCATCGCAGAGGAAAAGCTGAACGTCAAAATCATCTGTGCGCTGCCGGGCCTCACGACGGGATACGGCCCCAGCCATCAGGCAACAGAGGACATTGCTATTTTCCGTGGCATGCCGAATATGACCATCATTGACCCGTGTGATGCAATCGATATACAACAGGCTGTACCGGCGATTTATGAGCATGATGGCCCGGTATATATGCGGCTGCTGCGCGGAAAGGTACCGGTCATACTTGACAGATTTCCCGATTACAAATTTGAGGTTGGAAAAGCGAAACTGCTGACGGACGGTCACGATGCGCTCATTATTTCAACAGGCCTGATGACCATGCGCGCCGTTCAGGCTCGCGATCTCCTGGAAAAAGAGGGCATCAGTGTTGCGATACTGCATTCTCCGACGATCAAACCGTTGGATGAAGAAACCATCTGCCGTGAAGCGGCAGAGCGCAACTGTATGGTCATTACTGTTGAAAACCATACGGTAATTGGCGGGCTGGGAGAGGCGGTTGCCTCCACGCTGATGCGTAACGGCATACACCGGCCGTTCAGGCAGGTCGGGCTGCCGGATGAATTCCTTGACGCAGGCGCGCTGCCAACCCTGCATGATCGCTATGAAATTTCCGCACGTTCACTTGCCTCCAACATTGCCTCCTGGATGAAACAATAACGGATGCCATTCACATGCCTTTGCAAATGCAGGGGTATGTGCCCTCCCTGCTTTAAAGCCTTGCCATTAAATATTTCAGAAAGACCGAAGGGCTTATTATGATTGATAAATTAAAAAAGAAGAGTCAGTACAGATGGTGTGTTATCGCACTCATATTTATTCTCTTCATGGTCGCACAGGCCGACCGCGCTAATATCGGCTTCGCTATCCCTTTTATCCAGAAAGAATACAATCTGACCAACTCAGAAATCGGTGTCATCATAAGCCTGTTCTTTGCCGGTTACGGATTGTGCCAGATACCGGCCGGTTTTTTTGTTAAGCGTAAAGGGATCAGATTTTCTTATGCAGCCGGCATGCTGTTGACATCCGTTTTTACATTTATGATGGGCAGGGTAGATTCTGTCTGGCACCTAAAAATCCTGCGCACGCTCGTGGGCATCAGTGAGGCTCCCGTCGTTATCAGTTCAACGGCCACTATTAACAACTGGTTTCCTGCTAAAGAAAAGGGGACGGCCACGGGCATTTTTCTGGCCGGTTCTAAATTCGGCCCGTTACTGGTGCCGCCCATCTGTGCGTGGATCTTGATAAATTACGACTGGCGCCATATCTTTCTGTTCTTTTCAATACCGGGCGTCATTCTTGCCTTCGTATGGTATGCCCTGGTCAGGAATTCCCCATCCGAAAGTCGCTTTGTTAATCAGCAGGAAGCAGATTACATTGCTGAAATTAACCGTGATGATGAGGGAAATGAAAAGCGTTTTAAAAGCCGGGTGTTCCGTTATGGCTTAATAGATCGCATTATCAGAACGACAAAACTTACCCCTCTCGACTCTTCCCGATCAGTTTTCCGGTCGTGGGATATCTACGGTGCTGCAATCGGCTACATGTGCATGGTTGGCATCGTAGATGGAGTGATCATGTCATGGCTGCCAAAGTATCTGCTGCAGGTACACAATCTGTCTATCGTTGCTTCAGCGGCACTTGCTGCCACTCCGTTTGCCGGAAACGTGATCGGGAACCTATGTGGTGGCTGGATTTCAGACAATCTGCTGGCGAAGCGTCGTAAGCCTCTGATGATGTTCAGCGCGGTCAGCACGATTGTAATGACAGGTCTGATGACCGTTGCGCCGCAGAATCCCTATTTACTTGGGCTTCTACTGTTCTGCCTGGGTTTTCTCATCGCTCTGGGATACTCCGCCTATTCGGTTTATGCCATGGCTCGAGCGTCAAAGGATACATACCCGGTAGCATACGCCATCATCAATATGGGTGGGCAACTTGGCGCTGTCTGCATGCCCCTGATTGTCGGTGTGCTGCTCGATCATTACAGCTGGAATGCGGTATTTATAACTCTGGGTATCGCCGCGGCATTGTGTCTTGCCGTTGTGTTTACCATCCGTGAACCTTTACCTGCAGGCGGCGAGATGGAGTAAGATAACTGTAAAATCGGCCGGCTGAACATCGCCGGTTGCACCTTCACTTCATGAGCAGCAGATTCATCAGCATATTTTCCCGCTCCCAGTGGGCAAAATGCGCCTCCATCGCTGCTCTGGCCGCATCGGGGTCACGGGCAGCAATGGCCTTAACAATATCTTTATGATTGCTGTTAATGCGGGTTTCCGATTCGTTCAGGTCTTTCATGATGCTACGACGTTTTCTGAGTAAATCAGCAATGAAAGACGCAATGCTCTGATAAAAAAGCATGATCACTGGATTGTGGGTCATCCCGGCCAGAACGAGATGAAACTGATAGTCAGCCTCCACCTTCTCTTCAAAACCCTCAGCTGTGACCATCATTTCGCTCAGGCGTTCAAGCTCGGCTATTTCTTCCTTGGATGCATGGGTGGCAGCCTCTTCGGCCAGCATTTTTTCAAACATTTCGCGGGCATCTTCAATGGTATCAAGCGAGATATAGCCCAGCTGGGAAGCAATATCAAAATAGACGTTGGCGAATGAAAGGCGGGGCATCCTGATAAAGGTCCCACTCCCCTGATTACGCTCAATGAAACCAAAAAATTCAAGAGAAGAGAGGGCGTGTCGGATAATTGAGCGCTGAACACCCATTTTTTCCGCCAGGATCCTTTCAGACGGCAGTCTATATATGCCATTTTTATCAATCGCAGCGGTCGCGAGTATCCTTTTGATAAGGGACTGACTTTCTTCGGGGATTCCGGTCATGTTTATCACATAAGATGATTACAGCAGAGGCATCTGCGTTGCCGGTTATCCTACCGTCAGTCAGCCAGCATGACAACCTCAGGGCAATTGCGTGCCGGGCGGGAAGCAGGCAGATCCCCGGGGTAACAGCCCTGCTTACCCTGCCGGAAATAAAATCAGACCGGCTGTTGCCGGTCTGAGAGGATCAGGCGTTTCCGCCGGCCATTTTTTTTAAAGCTACAACTTCAGAGTGTTCAATGTAAGGGGGGATTTCATTGAACAGTTTAACGATGTGTTCAGCATTGAGGTGTTTCTGCAGAAGTTCTGCTGAGGTCCATTCTTCGGTCCAGACAAAGCGACGGGGGTTTTCAGCGTCCTGGTTAAGCTGGTAAGTAATGCAGCCTTCTTCACTCAGTGTTTTTGTAATGACGCTGCAAAACATTTCGTGAACTTTATCTTCAAAGCCTTCTTTTGCCGTAAATAATGCGACAACCGGAACAGTCATAATGCCTCCTGAAATAATAAATGAATTTGAGTTACTGAGCCTGATTAAACAGGTTGTTCACGCCGGTTATGGCGGACATGAAATCGATATAGATGCGAGTGTTTGAACCGAATCTGACGTCTCTGACTATGGTGAGCGAACGCAGCAACGGATAAAGCCTGAAGTCCGATTCATTAATCTCCTTCCGGTGTTCGAGAAGAGACTCCAGTTCACCGAGCCAGGCATTCATCTTCTGAAGCAGAGCGGGGGTTTCCATCATAAGCGTCTCAAGATCCCCAAATGCACGCTTTTCACGCTGAACGTAGGCTTCTTTCGACGCCTGTGTGCTTATTTCTGCAAATTCTGCACGGGTAAAACGGGGAATAACCAGACGAAAAAGCGTGGTATTCACAGTTTCGCACCAGTGATCAATCTCAGCACTGCCTGCGCCCTTTAGCAGCCTCTCGTCGTCAAGTGCATCGGCGTAGTGAACGATATCCATGCTTTCAGCCATGAAGGTACCGTCATCTTTCTCAAGGATAGGGGCAACCTTTTTACCCACCATTCTGATAGGCGTTTCAGCATCTCCTTCGGCCATAACACACAATTCCACCGGGATTTTTTTGATTCCGAAAATCATGCGTGCACGGACGCAAAAAGGACAATGCTCGTAAATATGCAATTTCACCTGACGGCCTCCTTGTAATGATGAGTCATTACCACCCAGCATTGTTACTGGTAAGTAATGTTACTAGTGAGTAATGTTTATGTCCACTGGAGATCCTTTGTTTTACTAAAACGTCGTACAGTGATTACACTAGAAGCGTTGCTTTTCCAGAATATTTACGGAGCCCTGCTTTGTCACATCGCGTTACCGAGCCTCAAAACAGTCCGCAGCCAACCAGGGGCGAAGTAACCCGCCAGCGCCTGCTGCACCACGCATGCCGTGAATTCGCCCGGCTGGGGTTTCACAGCACTAAAGTGAGTAATATCGTAAAAGCCAGCGGATTGAGTCAGCCCACGTTTTACATCTACTTCGACAGTAAAGAAGCCGCATATGAGGAACTCGTTCATGAGTTTCGCCGCAGGCTCAGGATCATTACAAAGGATTTGCTCATCCAGAAGCCCATTGGTGGGGAAATCCTGGTCAAAAGTCTCCAGTACAGCTTTCTTACCTTTCTGAGTTTTCTCGCTGAAGATCCCGATCTGACAGAAATTGGTCTGTTTCAGCCTCCAGGCTGTACGGATACCAAAGCCTCGCTTGCCGTATGGATCGCGGACAATATTGCGCAGGAGCAGGAGCTGGGTGTCTTCAGCAGAGACGTCGATGCGTTGACGATTGCGCGGTGCTTCGTGGGGATGATCGACCAGGCTGCCAGAGTTTCCCGGGATGAACAGGCTCTGGATGAGCTGGCAATGGGCTGCGCGCGCGTACTTTGTACGGGTATTGGCCGCTGAGCCGCTGCCGCATTCACCCGCACCTCAGGAAAAGTGACGGGAGAAAATAAATCTAAAACTCCGCCGCTTCTCCCGGAAGCGGCACTGATAACACCAGCCCTTCCGCTCCCGCATAAAAAATGACTAACTCTGCCGCATCTTCGCAGGTAAATCCCCGGTGTGCACTGTCGATGGTTTCATTAAGCGCCTCACCCTCATGGATCGTGTGACATTCACCCGTATCTTTATCCTGTATGGTTAACTGGCCTGACAGGACGTACGCCGCGTTAGGCACAGGATGTGTATGCCAGGGTAACTCTGTATGGGGAGGGAGCGACATGCGCATCACGGACAGTTGTGGTTTGCCCGGGGGATAGTGTTGATAAGCCTGCCCGTTCCATGCCGCACCGCTCTGCAGCACCAGCTCGTGCTGAACGGAGCCGGCCTGTTGGTTCGTCTTGCTGTGATCTTTTGTCATAATTCTTCCTCTTATAAATCAGAGCTGAGTGTAGCAGCTGGAAAAACGGCACCCGCAGGTGCCGTTATGGATCATCAGATTGTGTCAGGTAATGCGTAGGCAATGACGTAATCGCCTTTGCCTGTTCTCATGAAATGATGACCGGTGGCTTCAATGACCACATATTCTCTGCCGTTTTGTTCATAAACCATCGGGTTCGCCTGGCCGCCTGCCGGCAGAGGCGCTGACCAGACCGTTTTACCGGTTCTGATATCAATGGCCCGGATGAGATCGTCCGTCGCCGCGGCGATGAATACCAGTCCACCTTTGGTAACGGCAGATCCGCCGTTGTTAGGCGTGCCGATGTTAACCGGCAGACCGGTTGGAATGCCAAACGGACCGTTATTCCTGGCCGTACCCAGAGGGCGATCCCATACGGTGTGGCCGGTACGCAAATCGATTGCGCGGATACCGCCGTAAGAAGGCTCGCTGCAGAGCATCCCGGTAAAGCCATTCTGCCAGCCGGGATTGATGTTCAGCGCGAACGGTGACCCGCCCTGCGGTGTCAGTGGGCTTGCATGGGTGTCAAGGTTATAGCCGATTTTATCCGAAGGATGGACGTGAAGCTTATCTGCAATATTTCTCGCCACAAACTCAGTGTAGTTAACGGTATTGTTATAGTTGGCAATAACAAGACCGTGAACAGGATCAACAGAAACGCCTCCCCAGTCGCTTCCGCCGTTGTAGCCCGGATAGGAAATAAACGGTTTGCCGACAGAACCTGGCGTGTAAGAGCCTCTGTAATCAGCCTGATGGAATTTAATCCGGCAGTACAGCTGGTCCAGTGGCGTAAGTCCCCAGGTGCTTGCAGGCGTCAAATCCGGTTTGCGCATGCTGTTAAAGGTGGAGTATGGCTGGGTTGGTGAACGCTTATCCGGGTCAGTCCCTCCTTGTGGCGCAGGCTTTTCAATCACGTCAAACAGTGGCTTACCTGTTTCGCGGTTAAGAACGTACAGCTCAGCATTTTTGGTCGGCAGGATGATGGCAGGAATTTTACTGCCGTCGGCCTGAGGGTAATCAACCAGGGTAGGGGGGGAGCCCAGATCGTAATCCCAAATGTCATGATGTGTCGTCTGGAAATTCCAGCGCGGCAGCCCGGTGTTGATATCAAGCGCAACCAACGAATCGCCATACTTGAGCTCAGCCGGTGTGCGCGGCGCGCTCCAGTAGTCACCGGAGGGGTTTGCGACCGGAAGGTAAACCAGCCCCAACTTTTCATCTCCGGTAAACGTTGTCCAGACATTCGGGCTTCCGCGTTTGTAAGCGTCAGCGCCGTGCTTGGGCGTGGCGTCGTCAGGATTAGCCGCGTCCCAAGCCCACTTCAGCTTGCCCGTGCGCACGTCATAGGCTTTGGTGACGCCAGGTGGGCCAAAGACACGCTGGCCGTCAATGACCTGATGGCCGACAACAATCGTATCCCTGACTACTACCGGTCCTGAAGTAATCGAGACGTAGCCGGTATAGGTTTCGCCCATATCCTCAAGGATGGAAACCTCGCCGTTTTTCCCGAAATCTGTGCAGCGGGTTCCGTCCTGCGCGTCGATCTCGATGACCCGGGCATCAAGCGTCCCCAGAATGATCCTGCGATCGCAGTGCTGATAAGCACGGGCGGTTTCCTGAACCGGAGTTGGTCGGGAAGGGTAGAGAGTTGAGTCAAAATAGGCCAGAGAGCGGCATGCGGGCGTGTACGGCAGAGCATCACGGTTAATTTTCGCATCAAAACGCCATTTCTGTTTTCCCGTAGCAGGATCAAACGCGACGATATTGTTCGCTGCAGTACAGACATAAAGAAAATCACCCACTTTTAGCGGAGTGTTCTCAGTTCCCCAGCGCCCACCCGGCGGCAAATCTCCCGCATGCGCCTGCCAGGCAATCTTCAGCTTGTCGACATTAGCAGGTGTGATCTGCGCCGCAGAGGAATAACGGGCCGCTGAGAGGTTTCCGCCATAGGCTGACCAGTCACTTTTAACCTCCTGCGAGGTAGGCCCGGTTCCGGTATCAGCGGTAAAGTTTTTACCGTCTGACTTCGGAAAACCGTTCGCTTCAGTGATGTTGTATGGAAGGAAGGCCAGGCCGCCTGCGCCGATACAGGTAAGAATCAGCGCCCCCATAATGGCAACGCTGTACTTACGCTGAAGACGCGGAAGCAACGTAGGCAGGTGAAATGAAAACGCGATCGCCAGAACCAGTATCAGGGCGAAGCGGGGAACCCAGCGCCAGAAATCCGTGCCGGATTCAGATATCGTCCAGAACAGCGTGCCGAAGAACAGCAGGCTGAACCAGATAACCGCAATGGCTTTGCCCCGAAAAAGTGCCACTCCCGACAGGATGCTGAGGACGCCCGCAATGGCGTAATACCAGTTTCCGCCAAGTGAAATGAGCCAGACTCCGCCGGCAAGCATGTATATTCCCAGCAGCAGCAGGATCGCTGCAAGCAATTTACCGGCCCATGCGGGGCTGTTCTTAAGTATTGAATGTTGATTCACGATAAAGACCTTGCCTGTTTGAATTAATAAACTTAATTAAGCGCGCAGATTGTTATCACGATGTGAGGATATTGTCACACAGCTTGTTTTTATTAGGCACAAAACGTTCCAATAAGCTTTTAATTCATGTAAGAATGAGAAAAAATTCATCATATTAAAATCATCGCTGCACACCTATAATTTCTGTGTGTTTAAAAATGCGTGTTGTCCAAATCTGAATCACGGTCATAAAAGACCTGTCCGTAATTACCTCAGGAAACACACCATTCGAAATCCAGCTAAAATGTAAGAGGATTAAACATGGAAACGGAAAGTAAAAAAAAATCTGAGCGATTCATCCCGGCAGAGATAGCGGCAAGGCTGCCTGAGACATCTTCAAGCATGCTGGCTGATGAGTATCTGACAGATCGGCCCGAAGCCAGTTGCCGGGTTTTCAGGGCATATAAAGGAGTTCCGCCGCATTATCATCAGCAGTGTGATGAGTATCTGTATGTTTTATCCGGCAAAGGAACATTCTGGATGGAGGACGAATCCAGCGAGGCGGAGTTTGAACCGGGTCACCTGCTGTTTTTTGAACGTAATGTCGTTCATGCGTTGCCAAAACTTATCGAAGAGCCCGTCGTCTTTCTCTCAATTGACAGTCCACGGCGGGAACCGGATGATATAATTTTCATCAACCCTGAGGACGGATGTGCTTCTGATTTTATGCTGCGTAACGGCGAAGAGTAGATAATGCTGGCCGTGTTCTGGTGTTAACACTCTTGCATCAGAACACTGTCATTCCGTTCTGAAAACCAGGGGAACTGCACGGATACCAGCACGGCCATCAGGAGATGGTAGAATTTCACCTTCTCTGTCGTTCAGTTTTTTTACATATTTCGCGGATATTCTCTGAAAGCATCGATAATATTTTTAGTTAGAAAATAACCAGACAGGTTTTCTGTCAATGAAGGAATTATAAATACTGTTAATAAATAAATCAGATTTAGAAATTACAACGCCTACTAAAAATAGTCTGGATGGCGCGATTAAAATCATCAGAAAGAGACGGTTCAGGCACTTCATATTAGTCTGGAAGACTGATGCCACAGAGCTTTTCAATTAGGTAGAGTAAGAGCCCCCTTTAAAATTTTCTCAAAAAATTAAATGGGGACATGTATATTATTAAAGTATGAAGACTAAGATTCACCTTCCGGCAGGCGGTATGACTCAGCAGTATTGTAAAACCTCACCTGTTGCTAATCACGAAGTAGCCAATTATGTTCGCCGGATATTAACCCTGGTGCTGTTCAGCAAAGGACCGGTGATTTTTTTCCGGGAAAGGAAAAGGCAACTTTTCTGCCAGCGCCTGTGTGACATATTCCGCCGCGGTCTGCCAGGCGGCTAACGCCTGTTCTTTGTGCAGGATCTCAACCCCGCCGGCAGTGGGGTTTGAGGGCCAATGGACCGAAAACGTACGCTAAGGTCATAATCCATTGTTTAAATTGATATTTAATGCCCTCAGTTTACCTTTCCCAATATCTGCCGCCAGCGTGAACGTATACTGCCCCAGCATATTGATGTGACCATGCATCAAGTGTGAGTTCAACCGATGGATGCAATACACTGATTGAACCGCTCTGCGGGTGATTCATAGTCTAGCGTTTTTCTCGGCCTCTCGTTGAGCTGTCTGGCAACACTGTTTAGCCTTTGCTGGCTATGAACCGATAAGTCAGTTCCTTTTGGAAAATATTGTCTGAGCAATCTGTTCGTATTTTCATTTGAGCCACGTTGCCAGGGAAATTGAGGCTCACAGAAATAAATCTGAATGTCTGTCGCTACAGTAAACCGAGCGTGGCTGGTCATTTCAGCGCCTCGATCCCATGTTAGTGTTTTATAAAGCTCAACAGGTCATTCCCGGGCTTGTTTATTGAGTGCAGATATAACGGTTATGGTCTTGTTGTCCCTGATTTTGGCCAGCAAAACAAAGCGAGAATGGCGTTCTACGAGGGTGACGATATAGGAGTTTTTCGAGCCCTGGATCAGGTCACCTTCCCAGTGGCCGGGTATGGCTCTGTCTGCGGCTTCTGGTGGCCTTTCGCTGACAGGTATCGCATTCGGGATTGACCCCAATCCTTTCCCTTTAAGTGATGACGTTCGGGATCTACGCACCGCTCTTCCGCTTCTGAGGCATTGCTGCAGTTCTTTTTTTAATGCTCCCCGGGTTTGTATAAAAAGCGTTTTATAAATCGTTTCGTGTGACACATGCATTTCCTGATTATCCGGATAACAGCGTTTCAGCCAACCGGCGATTTGTTCCGGCGACCAGTCCTGATGCATCTTCTCTGCAATGATTTTACACACTGTGGGGCTTTCAATTAGCTTGCAAGGTTTTGGTCTCAGAGCACTTTCCCACGCAGCTGTATCCGCTTTTGCTGCACGGTATTGTTTTGCACCTCCATGCCTCTTGATCTCGCGGCTAATCGTTGAGGGGGCTCTTGATAATTTGTCAGCGATGTCCCTGATGCTACGTTTTGCTACCAGTGCTCTGGAAATTTCCTCTCTATCATCAAGTGAAAGAGCCAGCCGGTGCCGCTTTCGAACAGGAGGACGATACCCACCAGACTGGTGGATAGTGGGCATGATAGAAGAATGGTATCTGTCGAACATTCTGGCGATATCATGCAAGGAATCACCTTGCTTATATCTGTCCCAGATAATCGCTTTCTGTTCTGGCGTGTAGTTAATCCGAGTTCTTCGTTTCATGGCAACGTCCCCCTTGATTAAGGTTAGCGTTGCATCGACCCGTTGAACTCACAGCTCAAAGCTGCCCGCCAGCTCCTACCTGATTAAAAAAAAGGCTTACCGTACAATATTTCGTTTCCCAAACGGAGCCCATAAAGGACCGTTTAACGGTCCTTTATACAGTCAGGGAAGTGAGAATCTGAAGTTAGTGAACGTTCATCTGCGCAGGCATTTTTAATATATCACGGGCCTTTTTTACCTCTTCAGTTTTGACGGCAGGTGCGGCATTGCCCCAGCTGTTACGCAAATAGGTTGCTGCGGCCGCAACTTGCTCGTCAGAAAGCTTCCAGGCAAAAGCTGGCATAGCGCCACTTGTGGGATTTCCTTTCGTTACTGCGCCTCGGCCACCCTGCAGAATGGTGGTGATGATGGTTGAAGAGTCAACGGCCATCAACCCCGGATTTCCTGCCAGGCTTGCAGCGAGATTTGGGATACCCTTACCGTCGCTGTTATGGCAGGCGGTGCAGTTTGCAGAATAGACATTTTCACCCATTCTCATCTGCGTAGTGTCAGCGGCCACAGGCTGCGGTTTTTGCGTCCCAGAATCAGGTTGAGATTTTAGGTAAACAGCAATGGCGCGCAAATCCTTATCCGTCAGGTACTGAGTAGAATTGGTCACTGCTTCAGCCATCGGTCCCGAGGCGACCGCAACATGATTACTGCCCAGCTTCAAATAATCAACTATCTGCTGCTGGTTCCAATCTCCGATCCCTGTGTAACTGTTGGAGGTAATATCCGGTGCATGCCACTCTGCGAGGTTACTACCCTGCAGCCAGGCATCAGTATCGCCACCAATAAGATTTTTTGGGGTATGGCAGGCGCTGCAATGCTCCAGACCTTCTACCAGATAGGCCCCGCGATTCCACTCTTCAGACTGAGAAGTATCAGGTTTGTAACCACTGTTTTTAAAGAACAGCAGATTCCAGCCCATCATCGCCAGTCGGATGTTATAAGGAAACCCGAGATTGGTATCCGGCACTTTGTAATGAACGGGCTTGACCGAGCGCATATACATCCACAGGTCATGCATATCTTTATCACTGACTTTGACATAAGCATTGTAAGGCATCGCCGGGTAGAGATTTTCACCTTCCTTTCCTTTACCGTGGCGCACCGCACGATAGAAATCATGCTCCGTCCAGTTTCCTATACCCGTTTCAGGATCAGGGGTGATGTTGCTGGCAAATATACCGCCAAACGGCGTACTTATTGAGTAGCCACCGGCAAATACATTTTTACTTTCCGGTGCTGTATGGCAGGCCACACAATCCCCGGCGATGGCAATATATTTACCCCGGGCCACGGCTTCAGAATCTGCCGGCCCTGGCTTCTCACTGGTCAGAATAGTGGTGTCTGCAATGTCATCGGCGCTGGTATCCCCGTTTTCCCAAAGCAGTCCAGCTGCAACAGCCGCTGCGATGAAGGCAATGCTGCCTAAAACTGTGGTTTTTTTCATATCACACCTTCACCAGTGGGCCGGGATTTTTCACGTACTGCTCAATAATGGCTTTTGCCGTCCAGAGGCTGAGTGCGCCTATGGTGCCGGTGGGGTTGTAACCGGCATTATTAGGAAACGATGAAGCTCCCAGCACAAAGAGATTGTGCATGTCCCAGCTCTGCTGATAACGATTCAGTACGCTGGTTTGCGGATCGGTTCCCATCACAGCGCCGCCGATGGTGTGATCGCTGGCAAAATTATAGGGTGAGTAATGGCCTGAGGCAGAATTGGTGCCAATAACCGTTTTAGCGCCCATTGCTTTGCCAATTTCAACGCTCTTCTCTTCGATAAATTTGGCGGAAAGCCGATCGTTATCGTTGTAATCAAAGGTCACCCGCAGCAGGGGATTACCGTTGTCATCGTTATATTCGGGGTCCAGATCCAGGTAGTAATCTTCATGAGAGAAGCTGGTACCCTGGCCAAATATAAATGTGCCGTTCTGGAAAGCGTGGGTATAAGCTTTTTTCCACTCTTTACCCCAGCGGGGGGTGCCAGGAGGAACAACATCGGCATTACCAATAGGACGGGCACCACGGGCGACCACAAGAATACCTGCACCACCAATGAATCCCATCCCGGTATGATCGAAATTATCACCATTGAAGTCATCAACCTGCTGGGAAAGGGCGCCAGCACCAATAAACTGGTTGAGATATTCATTTTCAAAGAACAGGCTCGCGCCTGAAACGGTCTGGAAACTGTAGGCTCTTCCCACCACGCCTTTCTTACTGATCGGGTCATAAGGTTTGCCGATTTTCGAGAGCAGCAACAGGCGTACGTTCTGCATCTGGAATGCGGATAACACCACAATATCGGCTGGCTGAAACCACTCCTTTTTGTTGCGATCGAGATAGGTCACGCCAGTGGCAGTTTTACCATCCTCAGCCTTGTTAACCTTCACCACTGCAGAGTCGGTCAGTACGGTGAAATTCTCACGCTGCATCAGCGCCGGGATCACACAGGCATTGGGACTGGATTTAGAAAAGTTGCCACATCCGTAGTACAGGCAGTATCCGCAATAGGTACAGGGCCCCATCCGCACGCCAAGGGGATTGACGTAAGCACGTGAGGCCTGGCCTGCCGGCACCATAAAGGGGTGCTGGCCCAGTGATTTTGCCGCGTCACGGAACAGGTCCGTGAGACGCATACCCTCCAGCGGTGGCAGAGGATATTCACTGCTGCGGTTACCTTCAAAAGGATTGCCGTCAGCCACGACTTCGCCATTTAACTTGCCGGCCTTACCGGAAACGCCGGCAATTTTTTCAAAGCGATCGTAAAAGGGCTCCAGCTCGTCATAAGTTACACCCCAGTCCTGCAGAATCAATCCTGTGGCAATTTGTTGTTTGCCATATCGTTCCACTGTCTGAGTGTAAGGCTGAAGATCAAAGGGGGTAAAACGCCACGCCATTCCTGCCCAGTGCGTGCCGGAACCACCGACGTTGTAGCCAAGTTCATTAAGGTTCCAGTCGCGGCTGGGTAACGCTTTCTGCGTGATATTGTTGCGGAATGTGGTGGTTTCGACAGCAGGGGGGAGAAGCATGCTGCGCCGCGTATCCCAGCGCAGTTCATCGGTATCTATTGAGGGAGGAAAATCCGTGGCTGTTTCAAACCAGGGGCCGCGTTCAATGGCAACAACATTAAGACCGGCACGGGTTAGCTCTTCAGCAATCAACGACCCACACCATCCCAGACCGACGATGACCACATCCGCTTTTGGACGTACATTATTCATGATGACAACTCTTGCTAATTAAAAAATATAACCGCTGTTCACAGCGTGTTATCAATCAGGCTGGTAGGAATGATCGTCAGCTTCTGCCCTTTTTTACTCAGTAGATCGCGAAAGTCATAGCGCGCGCCAGGGAAACCAAGCATTTTCCAGCTGGCCATATCTTTATTTCCACCGTAGAGGGGATCGGAGAGAAAACCTTCACGTACGTTCTGCAGCAGCAGTTCGAACAGCACTTTTGTCTGCACTTCCGGCCCAAGGTCAAATTCATCGGCCTCCATTGCATGAAGGATCTGTTCCTGGCGGGATGCGTCAAGAGCAATAAAGGTTTTGCCGAACTGCTTAAGGGTTGCATTATCCAGAGCAGCCAAACCCTGACGGTAGCGCTCGGCTGGCGTCAGGATCGACTGTTGCCCCTGTTCAGGCGTACCTTTTACAAAACGGCCGAGTCGGTAGACTGCAACCGCCTTACCATAGTCACCGGCCAGTTGCCGATCGATAAAGGTGGCGCATCCGGCCTCTTTACCGCTGATGCTAAGGTTGTCTGCTGGAATGAAGTGTTCTGCAATCATGCCGACCGTATCGAATTCATGTCGGGTCAGATAGTGCAGACCGCCAGTGCGGGGAGGAGCAACAGGAGTGTTAATTTTTCCTGCTTCCCAGGGCTGTCCGCCCTTTACAACTTCAGCCTGGGCGGCAGGTAATGACGTGGCTACGCCCAATGCTGCCATTGACGTGAGAAACTCTCTGCGTTTCATAATTTCCCTGCGGATTAATTGATCACATTACGTTAATTATTATTGTTGTGCTGTTTGAATGTCTGAGGCGAGAGATATTGAGGCTCGCTGCAACAGACTATTTTTTACATCGAAATAAAATATTTAATAATATATTAACAACTCCGGCAGGATAATTTGTCGTTGTGATACAGGAAAGAATTCAGTTGATGGTTTTACATCATTCAGCATCGAATGCTGCATTTATAACCTGATTTAGCGGGGTAATAAATCGCAATAAAGTTTACATACTAAGGCGCTTGCATGAGGGACCACACGGCCTATAATGCCTCGCACTAACAATGATCGCCTGACAAAAAGCATGGGAATGGTGCTGAGACAGAGCTGCACGCAGATCGATACTTAATAATCCGGAGCCTGTATGAAAAAGTTAACCCTGCAAATGCTGGCTGAAATGGCAGGCGTTGGCGTGGCTACCGTTGACCGCGTACTAAACGATCGGGGAGGCGTTTCCCCTGAAACGGTCCGAAAAGTTTTGCAGGTTGCCAGAATGGCCGGATTAAAACGCGCATTGCCAGATGAACATCAATATCCCTGGCAGATCGAAGTTTTTCTCAGTAGCAATCCATCCTCTTTTTTCACCCAGCTGAATAATGATTTAAGTACGGTGGCAAACAGTCTGGGATATCAACGGTTAACATTACACAGAACTTTTATTGCGGAATCGCAACCTGAGGTGCTTGCGCGTCGAATTATGGAGAGCAGCGAGAAACGGGACGGCCTGATCGTATTCGGTCACGACTATCCGGTTATCCATCAGGCACTGGCATACTGCCACCATAAAGGTTTACCGGTCATCACATTTGTAACAGATATCCCTGAGGCAAAAAGACTTTGTCATGTTGGTGTCAACCAGTATCAGGCAGGCAGGACTGCCGGGTTGTTAATGAGTCAGACACTTGGCATGAAAGGGGATGTCATCATGGTGAGTGGCAGGATTGATTACCGGGCGCACCGGCAGCGTATCGAAGGATTCAAAGACGCTATGACGATCAGAGCGCCAGAAATAACGCTGCGGGAAGTGCTTGCCGGCCAGGATCAGAGGGACATAATACGAACACTTCTGGATTCTACTCTCTGTTTATCTGGTCAGGTTGCAGGGGTCTATAACACAGGCGTTGGAAACAGTCAGATTAAAGAGATATTGCAGCGGTATGGGTTGCTGGGGAAATGTCGGTTTATTACCCATGAGCTTTATTCCGTGACAAAGGCCCTGTTGAAAGAAGACAGTGCCCTGTTTACGCTCGATCAAAATCCGCATCAACATGCCAGATTATCCATCGATTTGATGCTCCACCATCTGGATACCGGCCATTTTCCTGATATGTATAATGACGGAAAAGTTGAGCTGAAAATTGTGACGGCTGAAAACCTGAACTAACCAGTTTTTACCCCTCACTCATAATTTTCCTGGGTATACAGCATGAAAGTCACTTTACCTGTATCCAGATCATCCGGCTCTTCATCAAGTTCCAGATAACGCAGCATAATATCAACTGAAAGCTGTGCGTGACGGCCTGTGTTTTGGTCCAGGGTCAGGGCCAGTGCTTTTCTGGCAAACAATGTTCTGGTCGTGGCGTAAAGTTCATGGGTGATCAAGGTGCAGGATCCAGTCAGGCGGTGTCGCGCCAGTGCCTGGCTGATTTCGGTGTTACCAAGCCCGGTATTATACAGGCCAACGACATTACCTGACTGTATCAGCTGTTTTTCCAGCAGCGTGCTGATGGTGATCCTGCTCTCCTGACCTGCCAGGACTTCACGCAGCCTGATCGCCGGGAAGCGCTGTTCAAGCACATCGCGAAATCCCTGAATGCGTTGCTGGTGCGCCCGGTATTCAAACCGCCCGCTCACCACAATGACTTCACCTTCCTGCTTCACCATGCTTCCCATCATCAGTCCGGCAGTACGTCCTGCCTGTAACTGGTTGATGCCTACATGACATAACCGGTCGGCTCCGTGCAAATCAGTCACCAGGGTGATCACCGGTACCTCACGCTGTTTGCACAGCTGCAATGCCTCGTAAATCGCCGGATGTTCATGGGCAAAAACAATCAGCCCGTCGCGTTTTTTACTGCGTTCATTAATCAATTCTGCCAGCTTGTCCGGGCGGGATTCAGGAACAAATGTCCGGTGCAGGACGATGCGTCGGTAACCCAGCGCCGTCGCCACCGCTGCAAAATCGAGGGCAAGTTGTTTGAAGAAAAAGGAATCGTTGCCGCTCAGTAATACTTCAACCTGCCACGCCTGACGGTGTTCTTCCGGCAGGATGCGGTTCAGACCTGCTTCCCGAGCGGCCTGCAACACTTTCTGCGTGGTGCGGGGTGAGACCCCTCCACGCTCATTCAGCACGCGATCTACCGTTGCGACGCCCACGCCAGCCTTTTCGGCCAGTCTCTCCAGTGTCATGGTTTTCATCGCTGCTCCTGTTGAGGGAAATCCATCAAAACACGCGTACCACAGCGTAAGCGAGCAGGCTATTTTGGCAACGACTTTTTCGTTGAACTTTGACCTGCAGACAGGAATTCACCATGACTGAAAAAATACGTTTCGCTCTGATTGGCTGTGGATTTATAGGCCAGGTCCACGCCGCCAACCTCGCGGTCCATCCCGGGATTGAGCTGGCAATGGTGGCTGATGTGCAAAGCGCTTCTGCTAAAAAGCTGGCGGACCAGTATCACTGCCAGATGGGTGAAGTCGGTGCTGCCATTAACAGCGACAATATTGAGGCGGTGTTGATTGCCAGCGCCACACCTTCACATGCTGAATTGCTGGAAGCTGCAGCCAGGGCTGGGAAGGCCGTTTATTGCGAAAAACCGATCGATTTGTCACTGGAGCGGGCAAACAGCGTGGTAGAAAAAGTGCTGCCGCTGAATGCTCAGGTTACCGTGGGTTTCAACCGTCGTTTCGACAGCAGTCATCAACAGTTAAAACAACAGATTCAGCAGGGAACGATTGGTCGCCTGGAGTTAATCCAGATGGTGTGCCGCGCTTCAGAGCTGCCGCCACTCAGCTACCTGCAATCTTCGGGTGGGCAGATGCGTGACCAGGCGATCCACTTTTTTGATTTGCTGCGCTGGCTGACCGGTGACGAGGTCACTTCCATTGGTGTGATGGGAGCAGCGCTGGCACTCCCCGCAATCAGTGAATTCGGGGATGTGGACACTTCGGTGCTGATAATGCAACTGCGTCAGGGAGGATTAGCGCAGTTAGATAATACCCGCCGCACGGGTTATGGCTATGACGAGAGGATCAGTGTGATGGGCGAAAAAGGGATGCTGGAGTCCGGCTCTCAAAGCCCGCAGGGGGTAACATTTTACCAGGGTAGTACTCTTGCAAAACCGGGGCTTTATCCTGACTGGTTCAGCCGTGTACAGGCGACTTATTATCATCATCTTGATGCGTTCGTTCGTTATCTCAGAGGTGAGAAGGTTGCCGACCTGCCGGGTCTGCTGGATGGCATTCAGGCGCAGGCCATAGCGGAAGCCGCAGTTAAGTCGCTGCACACCAGAACCTTTTGTTCCGTTGGCCTGATGAAGTAATGCCGTAAACTTCCATTGTCCCTGGCCCGGTCACTCTCAACGCCAAAATTTTTAGATTGGCACAGGTCATTCACCTGATGGGTTCTGACCTGCGCATTTACATTACCGTTCTTCGTTAAACACAATCCCCAGCTGGGCCCGTACCCTGTCCATGGTCGTTAACGTCATCAGCGATGTGGCAAGGGAACGAACTGGCGAATCCTGTAATCCCTGGCCTACGCACCAGGCAAAATGCTGCGCTTCATGGAATAACTGATCGTAGCGGTTAAGCGGTTCTTCCCAGCGGAGGAACCTGTTTCCCTGACTTGATTTAAGCACGAAGCCGCCAGGTGCGTAGAACTGCCCGTCCAGCACAATGCTGGCGTCACGTCCTGCTATAACAGCTCGGCCCGGCGTGTTACTGAACAGCGTGGTATTGAGCACCGAGTGCATACCGTCACTATGTTCAAACAGCATCGAAGCCTGCCCATTCACGCCGCCTTCTGCCGGCTGACCGCTTGACTGGATGCGCGAAGGGGCACCCCCGACCATTACGCTGAGGGAAACCAGATAACTGCCTAAATCCAGCATCGGACCACCGGCCAGGTCGGCATTGAAAATACGGTGATCGGGGGTGAAAAATTCGCCATGATCGGCAATAAGCGTATGAAGGTCACCCAGCGCGCCGTCTTCCAGAAGTTGCCTTAGCACAGCGTATTTCGGGGTGAAATCGCACCACATGGCTTCCATACACAGCACGCCCTGACGATGCGCCTCCGCCTGCAAGGCAGCACCTTCTGTTGCGTTCAGAGCCAGGGGTTTTTCAATCAGCACATGCTTGCCAGCCTTCATCACCCGCAGGCCATCCGGGTAATGATGATTGTGAGGTGTGGCGATATAAACAGCGTCCAGATCCTTCATAGCCAGCATTTCATCGACGTTGCTGAACGCTTCGGGAATTGCCCACCTGTCGGCGAACGCCCGGGCTTTATCCAGATTACGCGCTGTCACAGCCACCAGTTGCTGACCGGTTTGTTCCTTTAAAGCTTTGGCAAAATGTGCCGCAATCCAGCCGGGGCCAATAATACCCCAGCGTAAAACAGGCACTGACTGCGGGGCAGGCAGGCCGGGAACAGGTAAAGATGAGGGAAACATACGGACTCCTTGTTAGCTGGGTTAAACGAATTCAACGGTTTTCCGCTACGCTGACCCATTGGTGTGAGGCCATCGACTCTTCTATAGCAGTGAGGATCTGCTGGTTTTGCAGCCCAAAAGCAAAATTGGGATAACAATCGGTATCGCTGCAAATCCCCTGTACAAGATCGTGTACCTCAATGACTTTTACATCGAAATAGCCAAGCCCTCCGCCGCCAAAATCAAAGCCGAAAAAGCCTGAATAGGCAGGGATTTGACTGCCCGCATATAACGTCTTGAAGCCACGATCGTGTTTGTCATCATTGAACCGGTAAACCTGCAGTTCATTAAAACGTTCACCGTCCATACAGATCGTGCCTTCGGTGCCGGAGACTTCCCAGAACACGCCAAAGATACGGCCCGCAGCAATGCGGGAGGCTTCGATAACCCCTGAAGCCCCACTGGTGAAACTCACCAGACACTGAACCTGATCGTCATTCTCTACTTCACGCCGTTCCGAATGTTCATCGGTACGGCTGGCGTAGCCTGCATCAACCTGAGGAACAGGGCGCTGATGCAGGTAAGTTTGCGCACTGGCGGTGACTTCACTGATGCCGCCCATCAGAAATTGCGCTACTGAAAGCGTGTGGGCACCTAAATCGCCCAGGGCACCGCTCCCACCCAGTTGTCTGGAACAGCGCCAGGACCATGGCAGCTCAGGATCGTTATAAAAACCCTGATCGAATGTGCCGCGAAATCGAACTGGCGTACCAATGTCCCCACGTTCGATGATCTGTTTAGCCAGCAGCGCAGCCGGGGTTTTGATGTTATTGAAAGCCACCAGGGTTTTCACACCTGCCTTCTCTGCGGCCCGGGTCATTGCCAGTGCCTGTTCCGTGCTGACCGCCAGGGGTTTTTCACAATACACATGCTTGCCAGCGGCAATAGCCGCCAGCGCCATCTCAAAATGCAAATGATTAGGGGAGGTTATATCCACCACGTCCACAGCGGGATCGTTGACCAAATCGCGCCAGTCGCCATAAGCTTTTTCTGCACCAAAGCGGCAGGCATTTTCATCGGCCAGCGCCTGATTTTGGTCGGCCAGCGCATAAAGATGAGGGCGTTTTGGCAGGTTGGGGTAAATCATTGCCGCCCGGCGATAAGCATCAGCATGAGCCTGGCCCATAAAACCTGACCCTATAAGGCCGATATTCAGCGTCTTTTTCATGGTGCCAATTCCTCCAGGCCAACGGACAACTGGAAGGTGTTGCGCGCCCAAAGGGCCGCACGGGAGACGGCGGCGAAGGGATCTTCTTTTTGCGGATCCTGTTCGGCCTCCACAATCAACCAGCCCTGCCAGTCAGAAGTGGTGACAAACTGAATCAACGGTGAATAGTCGATACAGCCTTCGCCCGGGACAGTAAAAAGCCCTTCGCGGACGGCATCGTTGAAGCTGAGATCCTGTTCCTGTACTCGGTCAAGCACCTCAGAACGCACATCCTTGAGATGAATATGCACAATGCGATGTCCGAATTTTTTTACTGTTTGTGCCAGATCCACGCCACCGGCGAAGGCGTGTCCGGAATCCAGTACCAGCCCGACACTGTCGCTGGTGCTGTTCAGAAAACTCTCCAGTTCATCATGGTGTTCTACCAGCATCATCAGGTGATGGTGATAAGCCAGTTTAAGTCCGTAATCACGCAGCAAAACGTCGGCAAAGGCACTGACTTTAAGGGCGTAGCTTTTGACATCAATAGTGTTCAACGCCGGTGAGAGGGACAAGGGCTGGTCGAGCGGGTTGTCGCCCGGCATGCTGCCGCATTCGCCGTAAACCATGACTCTGGCGCCCAGGGCTTTAAGCAGCGTGGCGTGGGGGGCAACCGCTGTCATCTCCTCTTCAGGGGACCGTTCAGCGAGAAACCCACTGTGCCAGCCAGAGGCCAGTTTCAGGTTCACCGCCTTGAGTAAAGGCGATAAGGATCCCGGTGTTCGCGGGAATTTTCTTCCCAGCTCAATTCCCTGATACCCGGCAGATGCTGCCTGTTGCAGGCAGATTTCCAGCGGGATGTTTTCACCAAAATCGGTCAGAACATCGTTGGTCCAGCTCAGGGGGCTGACACCCAATTGTATACGGGAACTCATCGGCAAGACTCCTTACAGGTCAGGGTGTTAACACTGTATACAGAGCCTGTGAGGGCTGTTATCACTTTAATGATGGAATTCCATCAGTTTTTCAGGATAAATATCCTCCTTTTTTAAGCCACCACCCTTAAGTCACTGACCTGATCTTTATGTATTTAAACCCGCCACCCGGGTGATTTTCGCTGCTGCGCTTGAGCTCAACAGGGCAATGAAAAAGAAGAAGTTGCCATGAATTCAGGGGGCTGTATTTTATATGCATCTAAAGATACACTCATAAGTCATTGTAATTAAAATAAATAAACCTTTTAAACTGTAGCATCAGAAAAATTGATTTTTTTGATACTTCCCACGTTATGAAATAAATTATTCAATAATATATTTAGTGAAAAATTTCCTTTCTTATGCTCGGGCAATGTTTCATCACCCGAACAGAAGGCAGTCTGTCTGCCCGCAGGAGCAAACAATGAAAATAGTTTTTGATGTGGATGTTATTAAAAATATGGGTATTACTCGCATGGTGCATCAGGTGCACCCATCGGTTGAACTCACAATATAAAGCAGACGTTTCAGTCTGAACGACCAGGGAAAATCGCCAAAATCATGGTAGTCATAGTGTTGCCTGATCAGCCTTTGATGCTCCCAACGGGTATTCTCTCTCTGGGCATATCGGGCCATGATCTCAGGGCGATGAATGTTCAGCTGTAATGCAACGTAATATCGGACGCCGGGAGGTATTTGCAAGGGATCGGTCTGGAAGGTTCCCAGAAAACGGGCCGTGGTTAGCTGAAGGGCAATCCCAAGCCGGTTATGCTTCCCCCAGCGCTGATTAATAAAAACAAGATCGCGTTCATCAAGATGAAAATACCGGGCCAGCTGAACCTCGTTAGGCTCGGCGGCATACCGTCCGTAGTTTTCGGTCTGTTCACTGGTCAGAAAACCGTCACTCATCCCGCATCCTTTCGTAAGGGTATCGATCTGCTCAAATTTTGACAGTCTCAGATATTATAAGTTTTGAGACTGAGGGAAATGGCATAAAACATGAGTATCAAAATTCGTGATTTATGCTTTATGATACTACAACGTATCAATATCGATTTATGAGACCAATATGGCGTTACTGGGATATGCAAGGGTATCGACCAGTCATCAAAAACTGACGGCGCAGATTTCAGAACTCAAAATTGCCAGAGTCCGGGATGACCGGATTTTTACCGACATGATGTCCGGGGCAACGGACGAATGCGAGGGACTGCAAAGGCTGCTTGGCCGCGCTGAAAAGGATGACATTATACTTTGTACTAAAATGGACCGGCTTGGGCGCAATACTGCGGACATGATCCACATAGTGGATGCTTGCCATAAGAAAGGAATATCCATCAGATTTCTTGAAAATGGTCTGAGCACAGAAGGTACAATGGGTAAAATGGTTATTCAGATCCTTGCGGCCGTTGCAGAAGCAGAGCGTGAACGCATACTGGAACGAACTAACGATGGCAGGATAATTGCCATGGCGGCTGGCGTTAAGTTCGGACGAAAACCCCATCAAAAATCAGCAGTGGCCAGAGAACTCATTTCCAGGAAGATACCCGTTAAAACCGTCATGGAGAAAACGGGCATATCCCGGGCGACGTATTTTCGTCTGAAAAAATGCGCACCGGGTACTGATGAATAAAGCAGAACGGCTGCCTTTTTTAAATATCCTGCTGATTCACTCTGGCCGAAAGTTGTGCTGCATTTTCTTTACGTTCACTGTAACGATCGGCGAGATAATCGTTGTTGCCGCGCAGGAGTAGCGTGAATTTCATCAGTTCCTCCATCACATCCACTATCCTGTCGTAATAGGGGTCCGCTTGGAAAACGGAAAATATCCTACGCTAAGCCCATTTATTAAGCAGGCATGAAAGTCAGCTTTAGCGAAAGCGGAAGTTAAATTCTGTCATTCGCTCGAGGGTGCGCATCCATACTTTAGGCATTTCACAAGGACCGGCAGATTACTGGTCCCGTGGGAAAGTTATTTCAGATCAAGCACTGTTATCACACGGGCAATATTCGCGATATCGTCAGCTGACAATGGTTGCATAGGACGAGGCAAACAATCCGTATCGGTAAGTCCAAGAACACCAGCTGCAGCGGCAATAACCCTGACGCTTCCACCATGTTTACGAAATAGTGCCCATAAAGGCTCCAGGCGGGCAGTCAGGGCAGTGACACGGGCATGATCGTTCACCGCCGCTGCCTCTGTGATTTGTTTTGCTGTTTCCGGGAACAAACCACCGCACACGGAATACCAAACTTCGCAGCCGGCATTTAATCCCAGGCCGGCAAAAGCATCTCCACTAATACCGATCGTCACTCCATGATGAATATGTTTACGTAAAGCTTCGACACGCTCAGTGGCGGCTGCCGGGCTATCAGGTACGCCCGGGATTTTAACCGAACGAACACCATTCAGTGATGAGAGCAGACCATGCAGCTCATCAGTAAAAGTAAAATGCGTGGTTCCTGGATTATCATAAATACAGATCGGAACAGAACTATGCCGGGTAACAGTTTCAAAGAGAGCAAAGACCTCTTGATCCCGAAGCAACTGATAACTGACAGCGGGTAGCAACAGGGCATCAGCCCCGGCTTCCTGGGCATCTTCAGCCAGCCGCAGTATTGCGTCGGTGCTGACACTACCAACACAGACCATTACGGGGATATCGCCTGCAAGCTGATTTGCCAGAGTGGTGATGCGTTTGCGCTGCTCCCGTGCCAGGTAGGCATAGCTTCCGGTTGAACCCAGAATGCCCAGAGAATCTACACGGGCCTCTGTCAGGCGAGCCAGAATTTTACTAAATCCCTCTTCATCCATTCCGCTGGCAGTGACAGGGGTTAATGGAAAAGCACACAATCCGGTGAACATAAAATTTCTCCTGAATGTCATAGCCGACATTACTCTCTGATGAGAGCAACCTCAAACCCCAGACCCGGCATCATTTTTTCAAGGCCGTCGGTCAGCATCTTCCCTGCATCATGAAGGTTCTCCAGTGGCATCTGGGGCAGACTCTCCAGAATGAACCACATTTGCTGAGCTTCAACACCTAAGCGGGTTCTGATCCCCTGTCGCCAGTTCCAACGACGGCAGGTCACTCCGGCATCATCACACCAGATAACTTCTCCACGCGCTGGATATTCCACCGCAGGTTCACCTTCTTTAATGGTATCAAAAGGCTCGGTGCCTTCTGCCACTATCAGACGTGGCGATCCTTGGTATGCAGTAATGTTTTCTCCTCCAACAGGAATGGCATACCGCAGACTGACGGCATTATAGAGATCCACAACGGGATCGAGTGCCGGCATCGTGCCATCACGAAGCACACGTTTACGCAATGCATCAGCAGAGCAGGGTGTACGTTTTGGCTTGGCACCGAAGCCCTGAAACACTTCTGCCCAGGCAGTTATATGAGACTCAGCCCACTCAGGTACCCCCATCTGAACGGCTTCACAGGCTTCTTTAAGAGCCGACTCCCCTACTTCAGGGTTCAGTACAGGCGCAGCCTGTACATAGATACTGAGAGCCCGAAAACCGGGGGCGATACTATAGATCTCTGGGGAAATTGACGGAGAGACTGTAAACACGGGATAATCCTGTAATGACCAATTTATCTCATGATATCGACCTATGACCAAAAAAGTCAATTTAGTGACCGACGCCGGCGCGGATGTCAGCACCGTTAACGAAGCCGTATCTCAGCGGATTAAGCAGTATCGTAAGCAAAAAAAATTGTCGCTTGATGAGTTATCCAGGCGAGCAAATATCAGTAAAGGCATGCTGGTCGAAATTGAAGGATGTAAAGCCAACCCGAGCATTGCGCTGTTGTGCCGCCTTGCCGCTGCAATGGGTGTATCCGTTGCTGATTTTGTCGATGTCAGCGCAAAGCCTGACGTTCACATTATTGCGGATACAGAGATCCCTGAACTCTGGAAAGGGGAAAAAGGAGGAAGCGCAAGGCTTCTTGCTGGCTCAGGCGGTCCTGATATGACAGAACTCTGGATGTGGGAAATGCAGCCCGGTGAAAAATTTTCTTCGCCAGGACATCCTTCGGGAACGTTGGAGTTGCTGTATGTGCAGTCCGGAACGCTTACGCTGGGTGTGAAAGAGAGTTTTTTCCAGGTGATTACCGGCTACTCCGCCACAGCCAGAACGGATGTACCTCATTTCTATGAAAACCAGGGCGAAGGCATCCTGAAATTCATCATGACTGTTAATGAAAAAGCATCCTGAGGATTGCACCACAGGATATTCAAGGAGAATATGATCATGTGTAAGCCATCCCGCCTCTTAGTCACGCTGATGGAACTCAAGAAATATCAGGAAATTGCTTTTTATGACCTGTTACTTTCTCCAGCATGCCATTCCCTGCCTGAGGTTGTTCGTACAGGCTCTTACTGGCTCTATCATATTCATATCGTGGATAAAATTTTTCGTGCTCACCTGTGTGGTGAAACGCATGGTTTTACGTCTATCGTGAGTGATAATATTCCTGAACTGCAGCAACTCAGACAAGAGGCCATCAACAGCAATGACTGGCTTATTGCCTATGCCGGGTCGATGGTCCCAGACACTGCCACCGAGAGCGTTCAGTTCATATTTACAGATGGAGCACCTGGCGATATGACGCGTGAAGAAATTCTTCTGCATCTGCTCACCCATGCCAGTTATCACCTGAGTACCTGCAGCCCGTCACTGGAAAAAAACCAACTTCCAATCCCTCCTATGCTGCTCACTACCATGCTGGGCTCATCACGAGGATATGACTTGTGAGCGAACAACATCTGACTTTTAAAAATGACAGCTTTACGGTGACCACAGACCCTGCACTTTTCCAGATTGCCGCCATTCGTGAATATCTTTCGCAGTCATCTTGGGCTCCCGGGATTGATGAAGAAACGGTCCGGGTATCAGTGCAGAACAGCCTGTGTTTCGGCCTAATGGACGGCGCTGACCAAATCGGATTTGCACGTCTGGTCACAGACTATGCCACCTTTGGTTATCTCTGCGATGTTTATGTGATTGAAGCGTATCAGAAGACAGGGCTTGGCCGCTGGTTGGTCGAGTGTTGTCATGCCCACCCAGTAATGTCACGCCTTCGGCGGATAATGCTGGTAACGGACAGTGCCCCCTGGCTTTATCAGAAGCTCGGATATACCCCCCTCAACCGTCCAGATTTTGTCTGGCAGATTAATCGTCCTGACATCTATTTGAAACCAGGTGTTGAGTAAAGCAATCTGCGATGTTTGTCAGGACTACACGGGTACATGGCTATTCTGAGCAATATATGAATTTTGTACGAAAAGGAACGCCTTATTACAAGGCATAGATAGGTTCCAGTAAGCGAAAAACCTGAATCACTTAAAAGTGTAACTCTCAGAGTTCGAATGACTATATCGGGCACAGAGCTGCCTCTCAAGTCGTAGCTAGATTTACATTCAGGACTATTGCTGTCCTGCTTTCACCCGGAGTATGGTTTGCCGGGTAGTATTAAATTCGCGAGCAATGGCGCTGATACTGATCCCTGCGTTAATACGTGCAATCACAGCAAGTTGTTGTTCTTCATTCAGTACTGAAGGACGACCAAACCGCTTCCCAGCTGCTTTTGCTCTCGCGATACCTGAGTGCGTGCGCTCAAGCAACAGATCTCGTTCAAATTCAGCCACCGCTGAAATAACCTGCATGGTCATTCTCCCGGCTGCGCTTGTCAGATCAACACCTCCTAGCGCCAGGCAGTGAACACGAATATCTGAGGCAGCCAGTTGCTCAACCGTTTTTCTTATATCCATGGCATTACGACCAAGGCGGTCCAGTTTGGTGACAATCAGCACATCGCCATTTTCCATGCGATCAAGCAGCCGGATAAATCCGGGGCGTTCGCTGGCTGCAACCGAACCACTGATATGTTCCTCTATCAATCGCTGGGGTCTGATGGCAAAACCCGCCGCTTCAATTTCCCTTCGCTGATTCTCGGTGGTTTGCTCCAGGGTAGAGACTCGGCAGTAAGCAAAAACACGTGACATAGTGAAATTTCCTGTACGAAAAGGATGTACGAATAATAACGTATGTACGATAGTAAATTCACTGACTTTCGGACAGTATTGATAATAGGTGTACGAAACCGACCGGTTTCGGTCAGTGCAAAGCGATAACTCAAATAAACTATATGCAGAGGAAGCATTTATGCCACGGAGACAAATACTCAGCAGTGACGAAAAAGAACGTTTGTTGGTTGTGCCGGATGATCATGTTCTCCTGACGCGCCTGTGTTTTTTGAGTGAACATGATCTCGCGCTTATTAATAAACACCGCAGACCCGCAAACCGCCTGGGCTTTGCTGTTTTACTCTGCTATTTGCGAGGCCCGGGGTTTCCTCCCGACAAAAATATGTCTCCTCACGACGGGGTTGTTTCCCGACTTGCAGCTCATTTAAAACTTCAGGCTGATTTGTGGGCCGAGTATGCATCAAGAGAGGTCACCCGCTGGGAACATCTGGCTGAACTCTACCGCTACCTGGAATTAACCCCCTTCAACCGGGCACTGCAAAAAACCTGCATTCGCCACCTTTATCCCCATGCCATGCGGACAGACAGAGGCTTTTTGCTTGCGGAGGAAATGCTCTCCTGGCTCCACGCTAATAATGTTATTTTCCCTTCTGTTGATGTCATCGAGCGGACCCTGGCCGAAGCAACAACGCTTGCCAACAGGGCGGTTTTTTCTGCGCTGACCGCGCAGCTTGAACCGGGGCAAAAAGCGGCTCTGGACCGTCTACTGGTCTCTGAGGGTGAACAACCTTCACGGCTGGCCTGGTTGCTCCAGCCTCCGGGAAAAACTAATGGCAAAAATGTCCTGCAACATATCGACCGGTTAAATGCGATTGAGTCGCTGGCACTGCCTGACGGTATTGCACTTTCCGTTCACCAGAACCGGCTACTGAAACTGGCACGCGAAGGCAGGAAAATGAGTAGCCAGGACCTGGCTAAATTCACGGATGCCCGCCGTTATGCCTCGCTGGTTTGTATCATATCGGAAGCCAGGGGCACCCTGATTGACGAAGTTATTGATCTGCACGAGCGTATTCTGGGTAGTCTGTTCAGCAGGGCAAAACGCACGCAGGCCGAACGGCTTCAACAAACGGGAAAGCTGATTCAGAGCAAGCTGAAGCAGTACGTTACCGTCGGGCAGGCATTACTTCACGCCAGAAAATCCGGTGAAGACCCCTGGGCCGCTATAGAAGATGTCCTTTCCTGGCAGGAATTCATCAACAGCGTGGAGGAAACGCGCTTCCTGTCACGTAAGGACAACTTCGACCCGCTTCATCTGATCACAGAAAAATACAGCACGCTGCGTAAATATGCCCCCCGGATGCTGTCAGCGTTGCAGTTCAGGGCTGCGCCCGCCGCAATACAGCTCAGTGACGCACTCGATACCGTCAGGGAGATGTATCGGAAACAACTGCGAAAAGTCCCGCCATCCGCACCAACCGGGTTCATTCCTGAGAGCTGGCGAAAGGTCGTGATCACTCCCTCCGGTATTGACCGCAAATATTATGAGTTTTGCGTGCTGAATGAGCTGAAGGGAGCCTTACGTTCTGGCGATATCTGGGTAAAGGGGTCGCGTCGCTACAGGAATTTCGATGATTATCTGATCCCGTCAGGCGATTTTGAAAAATCACTCCGGGATAATCAGTTACCCCTTGCCATTCCGACCGATTGCCATGAATACCTCAAGAGCCGTATGACGCTTCTGGCATCGCGCCTGGAGGAAGTGAATGCGATGGCGCTGGCCGGTGATTTGCCCGATGTTGATATATCGGATAAAGGTGTGAAAATTACCCCGCTGGATAACAGTGTCCCTTCAGCAGCATCCCCTTTTGCCGATCTGATTTACGGTATGTTGCCTCACCCTAAAATTACGGAAATGCTGGATGAAGTGGACGGCTGGACGGATTTTACCCGCCATTTCACACATCTCAAAAATAATAACGTCAGACCGAAAGACAGAAAATTGTTACTGACCACCATCCTGGCCGATGGGATCAACCTGGGACTGACAAAAATGGCCGAATCCTGTCCGGGAACAACAAAATCGTCACTCGAGGGCATTCAGGCCTGGTATATCAGGGATGAAACGTATTCTGCCGCGCTGTCCGAGCTGGTTAATGCACAGAAAAAACGGCATCTGTCTGCATTTTGGGGCGATGGTACAACGTCATCGTCTGATGGGCAGAACTTTCGGGTGGGCAGTCACGGGCGTTATGCCGGTCAGGTCAATCTGAAATACGGTCAGGAGCCAGGCGTGCAGATTTACACGCATATTTCGGACCAGTACAGCCCGTTTTACACCAAAGTGATCAGCCGCGTACGGGACTCCACCCACGTACTTGATGGTCTGTTGTATCACGAAAGCGATCTGGAAATTACCGAGCATTACACCGACACCGCAGGTTTCACTGAGCATGTTTTCGCGCTGATGCATCTGCTCGGATTCGCTTTTGCGCCAAGGATCCGGGATCTTCACGACAAGCGGCTTTTTATTCATGGAAAGGCTGAACGGTATCCTGGACTTCAGTCTGTTATATCCACAACCCCTCTGAATCTTAAAGACATTGAGACACACTGGGATGAGGTGCTTCGCCTCGCAAGCTCGATAAAACAGGGGACAGTTACCGCATCGCTGATGATGAAAAAACTGGCCAGCTACCCTAAACAAAATGGTCTTGCAAAGGCATTGAGGGAAATCGGGCGCATCGAACGGGCACTGTTTATGCTGGACTGGTTTCGCGATCCATCACTGCGCCGACGCGTACAGGCGGGGCTGAATAAAGGTGAGGCCCGCAATGCTCTTGCGCGAGCGGTCTTTATGCATCGGCTGGGTGAAATCAGAGATCGGGGACTGGAGAATCAGAGCTATCGTGCCAGTGGTCTGACGTTACTGACTGCGGCGATCTCCCTGTGGAATACGGTATATATAGAAAGAGCCATAGATTCCGTGAGACGAAAAGGGATCCCGATTAATGAGCAGTTGATCTCTCATCTGTCGCCGCTGGGATGGGAACATATCAACCTGAGCGGAGATTACGTCTGGCGAACCAATCTTAAACTGGGATTAGGGAAATACCGCTCGTTACGCTCAGTAGATAGTGGTCTGTACAAAAAACAGTCTTAGCGTAGGATATTTTCCGTTTTCCAAGCGGACCCCTAATATGAAGAGGGAAGCATACGGCCTGTGTCATCGAACTGCTGCCACGCTTTGGCTACCGATGACTGGTTAGGGACAGTAAACATGCGCATCCAGCGTCCCAGGATGCGCATCTGGTTCAGAGCGTTGAAAGACTGTGAACCCCCGCTGACCTGCATGATTGCCAGCGTCTTCCCCTGAGTGGGCCTTACGGCGCCTTCAGACAGGGGGATCCAGTCAATCTGCGATTTCATAATTCCGGTCATGGCACCGTGACGCTCCGGGGAACACCACACCATACCCTCAGACCAGCGAACCCATTCTCTGAGTTCCCGCACCCTGGGATGGGAATCAGGCGCATCATCAGGCAGGGGTAATCCTGAAGGGTTGAAAATCCTGACTTCTGCGCCCATTGATTTAAGTAGCCGCGCCGCTTCCTCTGTCGCCAGCCTGCTGTATGAGCGTTCACGCAGTGAACCGTACAGCATCAGGATCCTGACGGGCTGCCTGACTGCAGAGACAGTGAGCCGCTCCTCAGTGATTTCGCTATCAAAAATCCCGACATCAATATTGGGTAACGTGTTCTTTATCATGTTCAAAATCCCTTATATCTGCTTCCCGACTCTTTGCCCCTGGTCGTCAATTACTGCCTCGCCGTCTTCTTTGATAAACGCGCCCTGCTGAGGGTCGAGAAGAATATCCAGAACCGCTTCCGACGGGCGGCAGAGTTTTGTGCCGAGCGGCGTCACCACGACCGGGCGGTTGATGAGGATGGGATGAGCGAGCATGGCATCCAGTAACTCATCATCGCTGAAGCGGTCTTCAGCCAGCCCCAGCTGCTCATAAGGCTCCGTGTTTTTACGCAGCAACGCGCGCACGCTGATACCCATGTCTGCAATCAGCTTTTTAAGCCGGTCACGCGACGGCGGTGTCTCCAGATACAGGATGATGGTCGGCTCCGTGCGCGTATTGCGGATAAGCGCCAGCGTGTTGCGGGACGTGCCGCAGGCCGGGTTGTGGTAAATGGTAATGTCGGTCATGAGATCCTCCGATCGGGGCTGCAGTCTGGCGGCCCGTGGGTTTCAGGTTAAACACTCAGGCGCAGGGCCAGCGCGGCCAGCGTCACGAAAAGTACCGGCAGGGTCATCACGATGCCCACCCGGAAATAGTAGCCCCAGCTGATGGTGATGTTTTTCTGTGCCAGAACGTGGAGCCACAGCAGGGTGGCCAGGCTGCCGATGGGGGTGATTTTCGGGCCGAGGTCGCAGCCGATAATGTTGGCGTAAATCATCGCCTCCTTCACCACGCCCTGAGCGGCACTGCCATCAATTGACAGTGCACCGATCAGCACGGTGGGCATGTTGTTCATGACCGAAGACAGAAAGGCGGTCAGGAATCCGGTACCCAGCGTGGCTCCCCATATGCCGTGCTCTGCAAAGCGGTTCAGCAGCGAGGAGAGATAATCCGTCAGGCCGGCATTTCGCAGGCCGTACACCACCAGATACATGCCCAGCGAGAAGATAACTATCTGCCAGGGCGCACCCTTCAGGACCTTACGTGTATCAATCACGTGCCCCTGTCGGGCAACCAGCCAGAGGATAAACGCCGCCACGGCGGCCACCAGGCTGACCGGCACGCCGAGCGGCTCAAGGGCAAAAAAGCCCGACAGCAGCAGAAGCAGTACAACCCAGCCGGTTTTAAAGGTTCGCATATCGCGGATGGCTTCCTGCGGGGCCTTCAGCTTTTCCAGGTCATAGGTGGCCGGTATGTCCCTGCGAAAAAACAGGTGCAGCATAACCAGCGTGGCGGCAACAGAGGCGATATTCACCGGCACCATAACCGAGGCATATTCACTGAATCCCAGCGTAAAGAAGTCCGCCGTGACGATGTTCACCAGGTTCGACACGATAAGCGGCAGGCTGGCGGTGTCCGCAATAAAGCCGGCGGCCATCACAAACGCCAGCGTGGTGCCGGGGCTGAAGCCCAGCGCCAGCAGCATGGCAATCACGATGGGGGTGAGAATAAGCGCCGCGCCGTCGTTAGCAAACAGCGCGGCCACCGCCGCGCCCAGCAGCACAATCCAGGTGAACAGCAGCCGGCCCCTGCCGCCACCCCAGCGGGAAACGTGCAGCGCAGCCCATTCGAAGAAGCCGGACTCATCAAGCAGCAGGCTGATGATGATAACCGCGA